>Ga0247837_1001512_pt1 | contig 47670 bp, 45 predicted proteins | sample LaCtaG_2_FD_187115 | JGI IMG/M metagenome (GOLD analysis project Ga0247837, IMG submission 187115) | Freshwater microbial communities from meromictic Lake La Cruz, Castile-La Mancha, Spain - LaCruzMarch2015_14.5m | ecosystem: Environmental > Aquatic > Freshwater > Lake | place: Spain: Castile-La...
TGAGTAGTATGCCTAATCGCCAAGAAATTGTCAGTAGTCTCATTGATGAAATGGCTACAATACACTTATCTAAGACTGCGTCGTTCTCTTCCACAAACTGTCAACAGATTTATCGATTGCTGAACTATCCTCGTGTTATCCTCCCGTAACTCTAGAAGCAATTATAAGGTCTATCTGCATATGTAGAATTACATAATACGGGGCCGCCTTTAGACTGAGCACTCAGCTGGTTGATGAAAATAGCCTGTATGTGTGCACCTCAGGCCACTCTAATTACCTAGAGGCCGGATTAGCCTAGTCTAACCTGGAGGCTGGGCTGTAGGTACCCAGCCGAGTCCACCACTTCCATGGCTTCTACTGCCAGCCAGGGCAGTCCAATGAGAGTCAAGCGTTCCTAAATAGGCCTTACAGTGTTATGAAGCAGTCCATTAATGTCCGGGAAATACAAGGAAATCACCCCGTTGAGAGCCTCCAGCGTATTGGCAGTATCCACTGCAAGGCCCGAAGTTTGCTGTAAGGACTGGAAAGTGAGTGTGCTGACCTGCAGATAGTAGTTAAGTTGCTCGGAAAGGATGCTTAGGTCAGTGTAAGCGGTGGTTTGGAAGGCACAGGCAGGCTCCCAGCCCTCCTTTCCCTCCACCGCTAGGGCGATTCCCAGCGGCAGTGTGAGTTGGAGACCCATATCTAGCCTGGCAGTGGGCAAAGGCTCTGAGGAAAATAGCGTCAATTGCAGCTTTTTCTTCCCATATTGGGCGTACAGCTCTGGCATTAGTAGCTGGAAGGAGTCCGTATCCATATGGAATCCAGTGATTATCTCGAAAGCTAGAGGGAAGGCCTCCACTTGCAGCTTCACTACAGGCCAAACTGCAGCCAGCGCATTTTGCAGGAAATAATCAGTGATAAAGGCTTGAACCGGCAGGCCGTCCTCATCAATAACAGGGGTAGCGCTAGGGTTAGTGGAGGGATAGGCACTGCCCTGGGCCGTAATAGTGCCATTCAGGGGGATGGACAGGTAGGTATTGCCTACGATGGAGGGACTGCCCTGCAGGTCTGGCTAGCACTTACTCAGGTCTATGGTCAGTCCCGCGAGGTCGATAGTCAGTGGGAGAGAGGCGAGTAGGGAGTTAAGACTGGGAACGGCGCTTTCAGCGGCTTTCACGACTAGAGATATGGCTTCTTTCAGGATGAATCCCTTGCCTAGGGCCAATACAGCCTGCAGGAACTGCCTATCTCCTACCTTATCCGAAAGCTCAAAGTCAATATCTGCCAGTCCAAACGTTAGATTGTGCAGGGCAATTTGAGGCTTGTTCCCAGCATTCACCTGCACTCCCACAGCCGCACTGACCTGCACTCCCTCCAAACTGACCACCACCGAGGTCCAGTGCTTGAGGAACCCCACCCACAACTCCACCTCCAGAGCCACTTCCACTCTCCCCGCCTGCACATTCACAGCCACCACATTAGGGTCCGAAAGGACCACTCCAGTGGCCAACGGGTTCAAACTAACCTGCAATAGTGTCAAATTCCTCACCGCTACACCCACGTCTATATCGAGAATCTTGTCTTGGACTTGGAAATTGCCTGCAGAGAACGGCAGGAAGTGAGGGAGTTCGGAGAGAGCCAGAGTCACTGCTTGGTTGAGAGTGCCTTGGTCGAGTACGAGACGTAGGCCTGGGTTCGTGGCGGAGCTGAGGACCAGGAGGAGACAAATGGCTGCGAGCCGCATCAATTATTCACCAGGACTGGGGGAGTTGGTATGGAGGGATAGAGGGCGGAGGGCTTTGTAGGCTGTTTAGCGCTGCCTGAGGCCAAGATAGTGCCTTCTAAATATGCGAATAGTTCTCATTGGAAATAGTCCAAAGGAGCAGAAATAGGTGTGGATTTGTATGGTAGTTGTATATAAGCATTACAAACATACTGAGTGCATATACCCATAGACTGCTTTCTAAGCCTTAAACTAGGCTAGAACTCGTGCGGCTGGCTCGCCAGTTCCTCCCTACAAGCCGCACACCCCATCGCGAACTCCTCCCCATTGGCGGGATGCACGACTTGCAAGGGACACAGCGGCAGGCCAGGACACTGTGGGAGCTCTTCTTTGGGCGAATCCCGCCTCTGCTCCCATATGTTATGACAAGGCTCGCAGAAGTGAGTAGTTCCCCAGCAGAACCACACCGCTAAATCGCAGCAGAAGCGGCATTTGTACTGAGTATAGTCTTCGCCGTGCTTGGGACAGTCAGTTTGTCCACCCATGTAAGACACACATTTGGCGCAGACTAGCTCTGCGGGGTCGAATTGCCGTTCGTCTTCGACTAGCTGGCAGTCCCGCTTGCCGCCGAAATAGGGCGCTTGGCATTTGAAGCATTGGTAGTAGCAGAAGCGGTCCATGGCGTATTTGAGCGGCTGGTGGTAATACGGGTCGGAAGGCACTTCCAAGCGAGGCAATTTGTCCTCCTTTTCGAACTCCAACCGCTTTATGGCTTTTTCCTGCACTAAATCGTGTAAAGCAATGTAGGTTTTGACGAGAGCCGTCACTTCCTCCTGGCCTTTTCCTTCGATCCACGCATTGCACGCTGGACACTTCGCAAACTTGAACGTAACTCTCGGCCCTCCCCACTTCCTCTCCAGCACACTCATCAAGCAGTGCTTGTGCAACACATGTCCACATGCCAGCTGCACGCAAGGAGCAGCCCCCAGTTCCTCAGTGTGGCATATAAGGCAGTTCTCGCTTTCTGAGCCTGCACATTGCAGGCAGGCGGGACATTCGGACTCCTCCTTGACCCCGAAGCAGCCGTGGCCGCAAGGGAGAGTTTTCATACATTGGAGGTTGGAGCGAGACTGGCAATCTGCATCTGAGCACTGTCCGTCGACAGGCTTTTTGCAGTAGCGACACTTTGGCTTGGAAGATGCCAGCTGATAGGACTCACAGGTATAGGCATCGTGATACGGCGCAGTTCCGCACGTCGCACACTGCGTAGCTGCACAACTCGGGCATCTGAAGCGGTGTTTGGACATATACACCGCCGCCTCCTCACCCACTTTCAGTCCTCCAGCGTCCTTATAATTGAAGTCGATTTTCCCTCTTTCCAAAGCAGCGGAAAAGCCGCACTTGACGCAGTTGATGAGAGTGACGCTGCTTAGTTCCCTGACAAGTTTAACTGCGAGAGCTGTATCGATCTCTGCCAGGCGCTCCACTCCCACAATGGCTTCGATTTCCGGAGAACTGAGCATATACTGGCAGTCCGGCATCGGACACTGCACAGAACTGCTGTCCATGTACTGCGCTTCGAACACGGCTAGGATATGGGAGCGGCAAAGGTTGTGCATGCAGTCCAGAAACAGCATTTCACTCATGTATTTGGACTGTCCGCAGAGGCCGCAGATTAGAGAGTCCTCGGTTGCTTCGGACTTGGGGACGCCCAGACTTTCACTAAGCTTTTCTGCTTCTTTGAGGGTTAATTGGTGGCTGCAGGACTGGAAGTGGCATTTGGTCTCGGATAGCAGGGCGCCGTAGTGGACTTCGCAGGTGATGTGGCCGCATTCCAACACCATACAGCCGGTTTTCTCAATGCCGCAGACATCACAGGTCTGGCCTTTCTCTATCCCTTGTACTGCAGGCAGCAAGGGACTTGGGTCAGGTGGGTCGTCCTGACGATTTACGAATCGCCCATGGTGCTTGGCTCCTTCTTCCAGCAAGTTGGTGATTTTCTCTTCTGATAAATGTTCGTTGCAGCTGGTCTGTATTTCCGCTATCAGCTCGAATATAAGGGCGTGAGGGTCTGAAGACCGCATTTCCGTGCAAAGTTGCCGCAACCTGGACTTTTCGTTCCTCTGTTCGCAGCGACTAATATGCTTGACTGCCGGCGCGCCTGCAAACAGCTCCCCGCAATAGCACGCAAAGCTATGGCCAGCCATTACATCCACCTAGACATGACTGTGTATATTAAAGTAAACCATAGCTAGGAACACAGGCACAAATGCCCCACTCAACAACAGCGCTGTCCACTGCTTACACCTTACATCTGGACAGGGCACCCGGTAAGGATCTGCGACTGGCAGTATCTTGCGGGCGGCCACTAGGGACAAAGGGAGGATGAAGGGAACCACTAGGAAGCTGCACAGGCCAGCCCAGGACAGGATGACGCCTAGGTCGTATTCAAGGAGGGAAATGAGCAGTGGTGGGACACATACACACATTCGAACTGTGAGTTGCCGCTGCTTAGGAAGTACGCGAGTGCCTAGGTCCTTGGAACTACGGCCGTAGAGCAGCGCTGTGATATTGTCCGCTAGCGTAATTGCCATGATGGGAAACACAGAAAACACATCCAACGCAGGGAACAGAATAACCACATATTCCACTAAATAAGTCCAACTATGAGGGGAAGCCGTGCCTGCTGTATAGTGTCGAAACGCCAAAGTCACCATACTGTTCAAATCCGGTACAGCTGTGGAAGCCACTAGGCCTAAAGGCACATAGACCAGCAGGAGAGTCACAGTGACTGCCTGCATGATTAGCGGGAGGTTGCGCTTTTTATTGTGAATGTGGACGGCTATGCTGGGGATGTTGGTTTGGTAGAGACAGGAGAAAAGTAGAATGCTGAATACGCTTCCCAAGTGAGAGAAGTCGGCTAAAGGCGGCATCAGAGGGTCGAAAGTTTGGTCGTTGTTTAAGTGAGTACGTGAGGCGATAGCGTACGCACAGCAACTCACCACCAATGCAACCACCAAAAACCGCATAAAAGTAAATATCATCTGCATCCACCACTGCTTTTTCAGTCCCACAAACGTGAAATAAACCATACCTACCCCAAATACTCCCACATACACCATATACTTCCACCTGCAGTTTCCGCCAAAACTCGGGTCGTCATACACATCGCAGGTGCTAAGTCGACCTAAAGGCACGTTAGATACGAAGGAAGTGCCGAAGGTCGAGGTGTAAGCCACAAGGCTGCCTAGGAATACTACGCAGAGGGCTGCAATGTAGATATAGCTCCAGACCCTGCCTAAACAGACATAGACAAGGTGCGAAACATCATATTGCTGCGTGAGCTGAGGCGTCGGTATCCTTCTCTCCAGCAGCGGATCCAAAATCGGCGTTCTCGATACTAAATTCCTCAGAGAAACGGAAGGAACGGCCACCCCCTGTCTCCGCAAGGCATTAATCGACGCCACTCGACTCGTGATCTCCAGTGTCATGTAGGACAGCAACAGCCCCAGCAGAATTGCAGTGACTTCCAGGCCCAGGGCCAACACCCAGCCTCCTCGCTGATAGGCGTAGGGGATAGACAGGAAGCCTGCACCTACCACTGCATTGATAAAGAAGCCGTAGCCCACTATTGCCCCGAATTGTGCCTTATGAGCCCTCAACTCTGGGAACATCTGCATATCCGCCGTCTCCATTCGCTACTATGGCTCGATAATAGATGAGAGTGAACGTGCAGACCAATACAGCCGTCGGTAACATCACTGTGGACGCAGACTACAACGAAACCGTGGAGAACATCCTGGTCAAGTGCAGCTTAGTCCTAACGGATGTGCGCATTGACCGCATGCAGCTCACTTTCAACGGCCAGGAACTGATGGCGGGGCAGAGACTGGACCAAATAGGGTTCGTGGAGGGGGGAGTGTTGGGGCTCAAGGAGAGAACTACGCACTGTTGCTGCGCTCTGCTTTAGGTAGGGATATCTCGCTGAGCGGAAATAGGAGTTGCAGTATTAGTTTCTCTATGTGGATTGCCTTTTCAGGGATGAGATTTGCGTATTTTTGGGATTTTCACTAAGGAAATCGACAAAATCAAGGAAAATACTGCAACAAAACTGCGATTTCTCAATTAATCCGTTTCTATATTAACACAAAAAAGCGAAATTTATAAGAAATTCTTCGTTCCTCACTTCACTTTCTTCGCATCCTTCATACACTGATAGTTCTTCAGCGACCGATTCAAAGAAAGGTGACTAATAAGTATGAAACTCGTACTTTGCTCAGTCCCTTTCTGCAGTCCAACCCCTCCTTTCCGCTTCAACACCGGCAATTTCACCCTGCCTCTATGCAGTAACTGCGACTTCACCCCACTAGTCGAGTTGTTGATGGGAGAAGGCAGTTCGGTATTGCTGAGATCGGAGCTGTTTCTCGAAATCGGTCTGATTAAAGCTCCGTTAGAGCTGAAATGCAGCCTCGGCTTGCGCCTGGCTTCATATGCGTTCGCAGCTATTTGCCTAGCGGGGGCGTCCTTACGCTCCACTATCCCTTTCCAAGCTCTGTTGTTGTAGTAGGCGGCTTTGTCTAGACTGCCGAGGTAGTAGTACTGCTTGGCCATGTTGTCGTAGGCCTCGAGCTCCATTTCCAGGTTGTCGTGGTACCAGGCGAGTTCAAGCAGCTTTTTGAAGTAGAGGAGGGAGGTCTGGTACCTGCGGACTAAGTGGTAGCACGTCCCTAAGTCCTTATACGCTTCCATCTTCTCCACAGTCTGTCCACTCTGCTCCGCATAATTCTTCACATGTCGCAAGTGCGGCAAAGCTCGAGAAACCGAGTACACTCGCATCCACATCTTAGCAATTTCCTTGTGTAGTGCCAACAACTCCTCCGTACTCGAACCAGCACTGAGTTCGACTGCAGAGGCAAAGGCTACATCCGCAGCTTTGAAGTCGCGAAGCTGGATATAGCGCCAGGCGGACTGGAGAGGCTTGGGGGAGGGAGTAGTGTGAAGAGAGTGGAGGTAGGGAAGGGACGAAACTGAGCGAGACTTGCGATGGCGCAGCATTGGGAAATGGAGGAATGGCTGGTTAGTGCTTTGCTGGCAGCTGCGTTGGTATACTATATTATGCGTCCAAAGGTCACGAAGATACCAGTGACGACCCAGCTCATGAAGCCTGCTCCGCCCTCAGCCTCCCCAAAGCCTGCAAATTCGACTAACACCCACATTTCCTTCCAGTCTCCTGAAGAGTTTCTCCCTTCGCCGGGACCAATGCCTGTCCCCCCTGCTATTCCCCTTCTTTCCACCTCTCTGGCTTTCCCGCCCTACTACCACAAGCAGCGCATTCCCACCTTTTCCGCCTGCCAGCAACTGGAAGCCCAGCGACTCGTCTACAGCCAGCTGCAAGCGCAGCCAGACGAAGAGGAAGTGAGCAGTGTGCAGCAGTTACTCACAGGCTCGTACTGGACTGCCCCTGCAATAGACCAAAGAAGTATCGACGGGGCGGGAATGGACCAGCACAGAGGCGCTCTGGGGAAAATACTAAAGGCACTGATAGCCATTGCGAAGGAAGAAAAGGCCAAGTTGCCAGTGTATGTTCCGGATCCAGTCCCGCCTGTGGCGCAAGTGGCAGTGCCGACTGAGCCTCTACAGCCCCCGCCTCAGCAGGTGCTTCCCCAGGCCACTAGCTCTGTGGGGGACAACTTGGAAGCCATTAGGAAGGAAATGGAGGAAACCGTTAGACGCAGAGGCGAACTTCCCTCTCTGCCTTCTGAGTTAAACGGCGATTTGAACGAAATCATTGGGCAAATTACCTCTGATGTGAGTGACTTCCAGCACTTGTCTCACTGTGCACAGCGCTGCCTCGCTTCCATTCAGCGATTCCCCCAAGCCACGGAAATCGCAATTTACTCCCTCAGCGAAAAAGTCCTAAATCAATGCCGAGTGAACGTCGAAGACATCGAAAACGGCCCTTCCTTCGCCCTCAATTACACCAACTTTATCATGGAAGTGTCCCAGCAGCACCCCAACATCCAGCGTATTTTCCGCGACTTGCTCTATTCCAAACGCAAAATCCTCGTGCCGACGCTCATTACTGACCCTCAAGACATCGACAAGCGCCTTCACTTGCAGGATGTGCAGCCAGACGCCTTTGAATCGCAGATGAACTTGACTCGGGCGTTCGGCTCTATGCGCGCTGCATTGAATTGCCATGGGAAAAGTCGGTTTGGAGTGAAGGAGGGCTGGGTGTGGCTGGCCAGACTGATAAATCTGCCTATAGAGCAGGTGGATAGACTTACGATACCGGCGCTTACGGGGTTTGTTAAGGTGGTGAAGCTGAGGAAAGCGCTGCAGGGGTATGGAGTGCAGGGGAGGAAGTTGGTGGCGCTGCTGAAAAAGGACTATTTCCCCACTATAAAGAGCCGCTTTTGGGGTGAAAACCAGCTGTACCACACTTCTATCGCCATGCTCGAAAGGGCAATCACAGACCTCGTCTCCGACTTCCCCTAGATTTAAACAATATGGACTTCCGCCCGATTTCGAAGGAGTCCCGCCAAGTGGGCAAAGTGATAAAGGCGAGCAAGCGCAAGGAAAGCTGGGTATTTGAACTCTCCGGCCGCACTTACCGAGTCGACTACTTCGCCTCTCTGCGAGGAAAGCGGACTTTGCACGTAGATGGCGGGGCTTACCCGGGGGAGATATACAAGGGGTATGTGAGGGAGTGCAGGTTTAGACTGGCTGGGGAGACGATGGAAATCAGCTGGAATGTGATGGGCAGCAATTTGTATGTGGGTGAAAGGTGCTTTGAGTATGAGTACAAGGACAGGTATGAGCGAGTACTGCCTAGGAAGTCCGAGGAAAGCTTCGAACCGCCTGCGGAAATGCACCTCACGAAGTCGCTGTCCCGCCTGCCCAAGCGACAGGAAGTGGACTTGCTCAGCTTCGACCCTATTCCGTTACGTCCCAGAGACGTGAACACGCCCCGGCAGCCCGCCTGGACAGCGCAAGACTGGAGTGCCTCCTTTAGAACTAGTCGAAAGTGAAGTGGTAGCTAGTGTCCGGCACAGGCTGCACCCAGTGGTACTGTCCCTTGTACTCGCTCGGCCCATGCAGATTCCCACTGTCAGCCCCGATGCCAAAGTGACTCTTGTGGAGGTAGGCGAGTTGCTCGGCTGCTAAGTGAGCGGGCGGTCCCTGTCTCGGCTGATAGTCGGACTGCATTCGACTCACCACTGCGCCGCCGTCTTCTCCGTATGTGAAGTGATGAGTGCGGAGGTCTCTCTTCAAATCAGGGTCGAGTCTACCCGGCTCAGCAGGTGCTCCGGTATAGTCATTCGATGTACGAGTGAAGTTGCGCGCTTCTTGACCAAGTTGAAAATGATGCCCTCGCAACTCTTGCTCTACACCTGTCTCCAGCTTCCCTGGCTGTGCATCCAGCAAAGGTCTGTAAGTAGCACTGGCTTGGGATACCATTGAGCCTGGGTCTGCGCCTATTACCACGTGGGAAGTTTTATCAGCATTTCGGTCTCTTTGGGCGGTGACCTGTCCGTCAGATTGTCCTAAGTGGGTTTCTTGGTATACAGTCGACCAGGTGTTGCCTTCGCTTCCCAAGGTGAAATGAGACTTCCTCAGGCCTGCGTCCTTGATTGGCACAAAGGGGACATTGGGCTGGGGTCGGAAAGTCTCTCGCGCCACAGACTGAAAACTCCCACTTTGACTCCCTAAAGTGAAGTGAGACGCCCGCAAGTCGCTCATTCTGTCCTGTTCCAGTCCCTGCCTTCCCTCAGTCTTCCCTGTAAAGGCCAAGTGATTAGTGCTCGCCCACGGCTCCTCACTAGTCCCCAACACCAAGTTTCCGCCCACCGCTCTGGCAGGACTCCTCGCAGAAAACTGCTTGGCACTAAAGTCCTTATGCGACAAGGACACGAAAGACTGCGGATTGGCGCCGACTTGGAAATGCGAGGCTCTGAGGTCTCTGCGGAACTGTATGAGTTTCTCCTCCTTGCCCCATCCTTCCGTCTTCTTTGGCGTGTAGTCCAGTTTGGCGGTGGAGGCGTAGGGGAAGTCTCGAGTGCCCAGTTGGAAGTTGTGCTTGCGCAGACTTTGGGCCTGCAGCTGAATAGCCGCGGGGGTCTGAGCAGGACTGAGGTAGGCAGGGAAGGCACTGCGCATAGAGGACTGGAGAGCACTAGGGGAACTGCCCAGCTGGAAGTGGTGCTTCCTCAGGTCTGCTTTCGTCTCTTGACTGGCCGCTACTGCAGCCAAACTCAGGTCATGAGGCGGAAACTTCGCCTGAAACTCGCTTATTTTGGCCGCTTTCGCCAGATTTTCAGTCGAATTGATATGCGATTTATGCGTCTTTTTGGCGTTTTCCAGACCGGAAACAGTAGGAGAGGCTGTATACGCAGGGAAGTGACTTAGCTGCGTAGTTCCATAGCCATAGTCTGCACTTCCCAGCGTGAAGTGTGTCTTTCTCACCTCTCTAGCCACCCGAACTCTCTGTTCCTTGGGCAGAAAGCCGCCTTGGAGCTGCTGCTCGCTGCTGCTTGTCTGCATAGCCTGTATTAAAGGGGAAACTGCCCTATAAGCAGAGAGAATATGGGAGTTTGGCTTTTGGAAGCTTGGAAAAGCAGGAAATTTGTAAAATTTGGGGAAATGCAAGGAAATTGTGCCTTTTTAAATAGCGATTTGGGGAAATTTACTCCAAATTGACTTTATCCAATAAGGATTTTTTAATGCTGCATAAAAAAGTGTAAGTAATTTAGGCAAATCTGTGGAAAATTGCCAAAAAGTAGATAAAATCCCTCCTTTTCCCTCTAAATTAGCTAGAATCAGGCGAATCTTGCCGACCTAAGTGCGCCCGAGCAGTGAAAATCCGCTCCAAGCGAGCTCTGGCCTTCGCCACCACTTCAGCAGTGAAGTCTGTCAGTTCGGAGTAGTTCTACTTGCCAACTACCTCTTCGTCGGTCATGAAGGTCCTAACCTCCTCCCCCGTCATCTGCTCCTCCCCCCTATCTTCCTCCTCCAGTGCACTGTAATAGGCTTTCAAAGAGTCCGTCACACTGTGTGAAAACTACGGCACGCCTCTTGCTTCGAAGCGAGTGATCATGGAAATGGCCTCTCCGTCCAGTTCTTCGAGTTCGGGAAGGGCTAGGATCAGGGCGGTGCGAGTGGCGGGGGTGTCCATTACGGGGTTGTCTCGAAGTTTCAAAATAGCGACACTGGCGGGAACTTCCTCAGCTTCCAGCTCCGCAATCAAGTTTTCCGACACATCCAAATACAGCAGTTTCCTCAGCGTCCTCAGCCCCTCGACTTTCCCAATCTCATTATGCGCCAAACTCAAGTACTCCAGCTGCACGAGGAACTCCAAGTTCTGAATCTCTGCAATTTGGTTCTATATAGGCCCTACGTACTGCAAGTAGAGGGTTTCCAGCCCTGCGAATAGCTCCAAGTTGTCGATTTCGCGGATATTCGACCATTCTAGGTGGAGAGTCTTGAGTGCGGAGAGCTTTTCGACTCTGGGTGAGGAGTACTGTTCGTCCTTGGAGAGAGTGCTGCGTTCTTTGGTAGTCAGGTTGAGTTGGAGTGCCAGTTCCAGCGTGATTTCCGTGGCTTCCATGTTACAGTCCTAGATAGAGTAAGCTACGACTTCCCCTTGCACTTCCCACCCCACCGCCTTCCTCACCCTCAGCACCACTCCCTCCTGTCCCCTCTCCACTTCAACCCGAGCCACCAGCGTCTGACTCCAGCTTTCCCCGAGCAGAGCCACCCTTTCCCCGCTGCCTGTGAGTGTGTATCTGTTCGTCAGCAGCATCACTGCTCCAGTGCGGTTCGCCACTTCTTGGAGGCGGAGGGAGGTTTCCACGACTTTGTGGACTCGGTCGTAGGAGTAGTCGGTGAAGGGGAGACATCGCATGAGGGTGGACAGGCCGTCGAGGATGCAGAGGAAAGGAGGAGTGGGGAGGAGACTGTCGAAAGAGGTGAGGAGCCGGGAGAGTTGGGAGTGGGTGGAGAGGCGGGTGTAGAGGAAGAGAGGTGTGAGAGAGGCTGGCACCATATCCCGGACAAAGTTCCCCTCCATATCACAAAATAGCACTTTCCTACCCTTTTCCATCAAACTAACCGCCGCCCTAACTGCAATCCCAGCCGCTTCCAGCCCCGGCATCCCCACAACTTCATACATCCCTCCAGGCACCAACCCTCCATCTAGCAGCATATCCAACTCCCTCAGTCCCGTCGCCACTCTCTCCTCTCCATAGTGAACTAAAGGCGGGGGGCTTTCCTGCAAGTTACGAGCTCGAGCCAGCAGACTCAGGACTTCTTCCTCAGGCAGGTGCAGGACTTGCGCAAGATTGGGACAGAGCAGCAGGTCTGCTAGGGAAAAGACGTGTGTCATTAGAAGTCGGTGCAGTAGCTTGGGTGGGAGGCCTAGGAGGTATAGCTCTGCCCGCATATTGCAATAAGTGCCGCTTGAGCTAGAGATTACTTAGGAGCGGAGCAGACGCTGCAGTCCTCGCACATAGGTACAGGCGTGGCCTGCGCTTTCAGCCTTTCCGCAGCCGCGACATGTGGGCGCAGGTCTAGGCCTGGCGCCCTTACTAAGAGAGGAGGAACGCAAGCGACCAGCACCCAGCGTATGGCTGGGAGGTCGAAGGGGGGGCGGCTTGGGCCGATTGATGATATCTCTGCACTTAGGCACATGTCTCTCAGCCACGTTCTGTGAAAATCTCCGGTCACAGAAGGGACATTGCACGTAGTCCTCAGTATGCGAAGACACTGCGGGGGCTGGGAGAAGGCGCGGGTCAACACCAGCGGCCTCAGCTCTGGTTATTCTCCTGGCGTACCTTATGGATCCAATGAACTCCTCATGCTGCTGCCTCCACTTTGTTCTCGGCTTGTCCTTTCTCCCACTCTGCCTCACCGCTGCAGCCTCCCTACTCATCCTTTGCTTCGCAGAATTGAACACTCGGACTTTTCTCCGCTTCCCAGCCAAGCAAACACCTTCATGTCTCCTTATCCTATCCGGCGCAAAGCCTCTACCACAGTACCTACATTGCCGTTTCTCGATTTCAGGGACGTATTCAGGTATCGCAGTCTTCATAGCAGCTCGAATAACAGTGCGAGTGACAGCAGTTTGAGTCTTAGGCAGACTGAAGGTCCTGGACTTGCCGGGGAGGCTTGTCGCCGGCTTTCTGGATCTCTGCTTCACTAGGCTTCCTTTCATATTAGCTGCTATCACGAGAGTTCGGTTGAGTGGGAGAGGAAATGAGTGTATTTGCAGAAGATGAAAACTTAGCCTTCAACTAGGCACATTAATTGCTTTATATGCATTCACCAGACCATATGAACAAAGGACACTTTCGTAATATACCCATATGCCTTTCCCAGTCCCATCCAGTCTCTGTCCGTAACCCCAGCGAAATATAGAATACAAAATGTCCGCCAGCGAGCCTGTCCTTCCCAGGCCCCCACAGCCCCTTCCCGGCTCTCCCTCTACTTTCCGAGTCCTCCTCGACTCTCCACTCTCCACTCAAGACATGCAAGACGCCCGAGAAATCTTGGAGTTCAGTCGCTCCTTCCCCCACCGCTCTCTATGCGCAGTCACTAGTTTCGAAGAGCGGTCTGGCCCGACCCAAGGCTTTTCAGTGACTCATTTGGCTGGCTCGTTGACTTCCATGGACCAACAGATCGCCTCCTCCCCGCACTGTGTTTGGTATGCTCAGGAACTGGTGGCGGAGTTGGATTCTCTGATAGACCTATTGGTGCAGGCTCAACTACAGGTATTGCTCTATGTAGAACATCGCGCATAGAGCCATATCGCTGCCACGGCTACTCTGCAACTCTCAGCTTTGCATTAGTATTTCCGCTTTTGGATTGGAGCAAAAGCCTCCGAGAGATGCACTATTTTACCCTGAAGCGAGCTGGAATAGGTACCAATCGGATGTATACGCACTCGGGGTCGCTTTCCTTTTGATCGCCTTCAATGGGCGAGAGGAAATTAAGAGGACGCTAGGGACTGCGGAAGTGGCGGAGGTGGTGGAAGCACTGGGCGGAGGTGCAGAGGAGTTGAAGAAGAGACTGCGGATTATGCTGGGAGTCACAGGGGAAAGACTGGATTTCGTGGGGTTGGAGGAAGTTGTCACAGGGAGAAAACGACAGCCCCCTCTCCCCAAGCCAGCCCCCGCCCTTCTTCCCAAGCCCAGCATCGTCCTCCCTCCCAAGCCTTCCTTCATTCCCTTCAAGCCGAGCATCAAGAAGGAACGGCCCTCAGTCCTGCCAGCCCCTCCTCAGCCTCTAGTGCCTGCGAAGCCCAGTCTTTTGCCCGCCAATAACGACGTGCCTCAAGCTCTTATCCCTCCGAAGCCTGCAATGAATCCCTTAGTACAGGGCATAGCGAAGCCGGGGCCGGAGGCAGGGCAGCCAATGTCGGTGCCTAGTGCAAACAACGAGTCCAAGCCTGCAGAGCCCAGGGCTGGCTTGCCTTTGACCTTGCCCAAGATGAAATTCGGACCTCAGGACAAACTTGAAACTGTACCGAAGGCTCCAGGAGCAGAGGCGAAGCCTGGACTTCCTTCAGTCCCTAAATTCGGTCAGCCTTTTCAGCCTCTCAAGAAGCCGGCAGAAGGGGGGAACGACAGTCCTGTACCTGTCAACCCTCTTTCAATCCCTAAAATCGTTCCAGGAGAAGAAGCGAAGCCAGGCTCTTTGCCAGTTAAGCCTGGACTCCCTCCAGCCCCCAAATTCGGTCAGCCTTTTCAGCCTCTCAAGAAGCCGGCAGAAGGGGGGAACGACAGTCCTGCACCTGTCAACCCTCTTTCAATCCCTAAAATCGTCCCAGGAGAAGAAGCAAAGCCAGGCTCTTTACCAGTTAAGCCTGGACTCCCTCCGTTTCCATATGGCCAGCCTTCGCAGCCTCTCAAGAAGCCGGAGGAAGGGGGGAACGACAGTCCTGCAAATCCGCCTCTTGCCAACCCTCTTACCATCCCTAAAATCGGCCCTCCCAAGGTCCCTGTGCCTGCGAGTCCCTACAGTGTCCCCAAGACCTGTGCGAAGTGCAAGTCTCCACTGAGTGGGGACGTCTGTCTGATCTGCACTGCAGTCAAATCCAACAGTCCTGCGGAAGCCCCTCCCAAGTCCGGGCCTTTCCCACCCAAACAGGGAACTGCAGGACTTCCTGTGCCTGGAGGGAACAGAGTCCCTGCAGTCGCTCCAGTGCCGCAGCCCCCAGGCCAAAGAGACTTGATTACGAAGGCCACTGATGCGAAGAAATGCACTTGCAAAAACTGCGGGAGTCAGTTTAGGAAGAAGTTCTCTGCTTCGCCAGATTACGACAAGCAGTTCGAGGAGTACTGCAGTGAAGACTGCGCATTTGCCTATGCGGCATCTCAGTGAAGCGCCAAATCGTCTAATCTCCCTAGTCAAAGGCCTGTGGGTGTAGTAGATATGATAGTTAATTTGGCTTCGGGGATATGAAATCCGACAAAAATGGGGAAAACAAGTAAATTTACCTTTATTTCAGCCCAGTTTCTACTAACGTCAGAAATCCTAAATAGCGGGACACGTTATAAACAAAGCAGGTAAGGAGGAATAAGGATATATTCCTAGCGGGTTTAAGCAGCAGTAGGACGAAATGTTCGGGAGAAAGCGAGGCAAACTGGGGTAATAATTGTAATTTGCATGAAAATCAGAACAAATAATTATAGGGAAAATACCAGCTTACAAACAATAATACATAAAAATGCCTATTCTTATAACATTCCGAAAAACGGACTTTTCAGGACTACTAGTGACGTACTATCCTAACTTTTAGGCAGGATTTAGGCTAAAGTCTAATCAACTCTGTGGAACTCCCTTAAGTAAAGTGGATCTAGACAATTTACTACTGGCTGTCATCAGTGTCTCTCTGTGCTCAAGTAACAGTCCTAAAACAGGAAAACCAGTGAATTCTCTGGTAATGCTTCGGTGTTAGGCCAAAAGGGTAGTGACTTCCCCCAGTCCAATGGTCCCTTCAGCCCTAATAGCTTAATCACTGACAGAACTACGCCTCGGGTCTCTGAGCTTGACTTCAGTGGTGGGGATGGAGGCGATGTGTCGCTCGGGCAGGTCCACCGCGTCTAGGTTGGGCACATTTGTGCGGCCGGGCGGCAGGACTAGGTGCATGTTGGATTCATGCATTTCGGTGATGACGCAGGAAATGTCGTCGATCAGCACGTCTTCTTCCTCTACGATCGAGAGCCATCTAATGCGAGCTTCCTCACAAAGCAGCTGCGCAATCGTGCTATTCTGCGGAGTGACCTTATCCGAAATACACGGACTTTGTATATCCCTGGCACAGAAGTAGCGATAAGCCTCGACGAAGTCAGCGACTTCTTGGTTCTCCATGACATCCCACACCCCATCAGAGGCACTGACCAAGAAGAAGTCGTCCCCAGACCGCAGGGCATGGGTGGTGATCAAAGGGCTCGACACTACGCCGATTTCAGACCCGGCCACATCTCCTATGGACCGGGACATGGCGAGCCCTGGGTAGTTGGCGTCTTTCCGCCACACTCTCCAGGGCCCCACATTCCTGCCCGCCTCGTCCATGAGCCGCTTCACCACCCCTCCCATCTTCAAAATCCGCTCCGTCTCTTCCGGCTCTTCCGGCTTTTGGTCCTTCGTAAGCTGCACTGCATGCAAAGGCTTATCCACTGATACTGACCTCCTCCGCTTGACTCTGTCCAGTATATCCTTGTCTTCGCCTCTTGGAGGAGCAGTGGGAGCTGCGTAGTCTATAGGTCTGGCAGTGCCGAGGAGGACTCGGGAGTCACCCACACTGCCTAGGTACACTCGGCCTGCAATGAGGAGGTAAAGCACTGCGGTGGTGCCGGAGTAGAGGGCGTCCACGCCTGAGCCGCGCTTCACCAGGGCTTTGTCGCAGCTGTGTGTGAGGTCGGAAAGGAACTGCACAGGGTTGTTTTCCCAGGAGTTCCTATGCCCTGCAAAGTAGCTCTGCATGTAGCTCTTGCAGAAGTCCACCACCTTCTTCCCCTCCCTCCCATGCCCATCAAACAGTCCCACGAACAAGGCGTCTTCCGTGGCTTCAAAGAAGCACAGGTCCTGACATGCCTTGGGGATCTGTCCTCTCGGGTCAAGTCCGGGTATAATGCTTGCTGAATTAGCTTTTACCTGAGATCCATGCACTGATTCCTGCGAAATTGACCCTTGTGGACTGAGCTAGGACCGCAGAAGTCACCTGGAACACGAAAATGTCCCTATCGATTACGTCCAGCGACTGGTTCCTTATCTTGATACTGACTCGGGCGGACTTAGAGTACTGCAACTCTGCCTGTGCTTCACCTGTAGGTCCCGGCAGCCCAACAGTCCTTTCCTGGCTTCGGATAGGCGCACAGTTGCCCATTAGATTGCTACTACCGATTCCAGCTGCTGTGGGACGCCAGTGAGGCTAGAAAGATACTAGGGACCGAGGGAAAGACTGTCAAGCACTGGGAAGGACTCGATAGTTACACAGATGCTAGGGCTTTTTGACTTTCCGGCGGTGGTTTCAGGAGGAAGAATAGGAGCGAATTGAGGAGGGAAATTAGGGAAATGCTCCTTTGTAAGAGGAAAAGTAGGCAACTGCTTATAGAAAAAACCAGGAAGCGTACCTCGGGGCTATTAGAATTCCGAGTAAATGGCTGAATCCGCCTTTGAAGTGCAGGTTTAGCACTAAGAAATGGCGAAAGTAAGCAAGCGAAACTCACCAGCTTCTTAATACTTCCTTACCTTTTACTGTTTAGCCTTTCTCCATGCACACATACTAAATCGCCATTCATGACAACTCCCACAAAGCACCCTTCCCACGAGCCTCTCCGCTCCCTTCCCTCCAAGTCCCCTCCAACTCTGCAGTCCAGCTCCTTCGTCCACCGCTGCCTAGACGTACTGACCGACTCCAGTGCAAGTCTGCTTCCCTGCAAGCAAAGTCTCTGTTCCCGAGTCGCACTCGTCGTTGTGCAGCTTTGCCAGTTCGCCAACTTGCTGAGTCTGTTGGATTGGAGATCTCTACCAGAGGAGTATAGTTGGCTCGCCAGTGGCTTCCACTACAGCAGATTGGACGCTAGTATCGAACTATTGGGCGGGCCTGTAGCTGCTGATGTGGTCCTGGGACTAGTGGTGTTGCTGCCGCTGGCCCTGCTAGTGGCTGCATTGAGCACTAGAAGACCAATGAGTGCGCGAATACTGAGAATTGCAGTGGGCGGAGGCAGTTGGCTGGCCAGTGAACTCCTAATCCTGCCCCTATCTCTCTGTTTCCTCCACCAATTCATGGAAATCTATGCACTTTATGGGTGTTGCCTGTACTTCCCCAGCCTGTTTCTGATCTGTTTGCACAGGAACTGCCTTTACTGTCCTCAGTGGCGCCACCCGACCCTTTTCGCTCGTCTCAAGTCCTCCACAGTCAATAAAGACTTATTTATCAACCAAGTGTTTATCGTTATTCTGCTGTTTGAGGACGGATCTTGGAAAATAGCGGGAATTCGGGTAGTCTTGGGTATGTATTTAAGTGCTTTATATATGGTGCAAAGGCCGTATTACTGTCTAAAGACCAATATGTTCCTAAGCGCCAAATACAGCCTGTTTGCCTGGCTCTCTGCCCTACTTTACCTCAATTCCGCTATAAATCAGCCTGATTTCCTGCTGTTTTTCAGCTGTTTCGGCTCCTGCGCCTTTCTTCTCGTATTTTTCTCCTTTTATTCACAAATGTCCTCAACTTTAGTACACTTCTGCCCCTCCATTTCACCGATTCTCGCCCTGCAGGAGCAGCTGATTTCCCTCAGCACGACATCGAATAATAAGGAAATTGAGGGTGCTTTTGAGGAAATGAAGAAGAAGTTCGGACGAAGACTGGAAGTAGGCGTCTGGGAAGGACTGTACCATGTGGCTAGCAGGGAGCTGGAGCAGGGCAGAGTGAGACTGGGCCTGTGGCAGGGCAGTCAAGGTCACTGGCAGGTCCGGTTCGTGAGATGGAAAATCCGAAGGACGTTTCAGAGAGCCTTAGCCAACAGCCACCTCCACAGTGAGTACTTCTCCTACCACCAAGACTCCTCAGAGGCTGTTAGTCTGGATATCAGCGCCTGCATCAGTTTCCAGCGTTTCCTCACTGCCTACCGCAGTGGAGCCAGCAGTTCTGACCTGTTTGCCCAGGCGCAACGCCTCTGCACTGCAGTTTCTAGAGCGAAAGCGGAATATACCCACTTACGCAGTCTGTACCCTGCTAGTTCAGCGGTTTCTGCACTGCAGAAGAGCTTTTTGTCGACTCTGAGAGGGGGAAATGGACAGTTGGAGGTGAGTGATTCGTTGATGCAGAGCGACTCAAAGCCATTTCTTGTGATCAGTGCATCTGAGGAGAAGCCGGGCTGGGTGAAGTTCATGAATCAGAGTTGCTGTGAACTACTGCAGAGAGCAGTCTCACAGGACGAAGACCTGTACCTGTCCTCTCTCCTCCCAGCCTGTTTCCCCGCCAACTCCCATGCAGGTCTCAGAAGCCACATCAGCACTGCCACAAGCGGAACCTTCCTGCACCCCCGGGTTTTCCTCACAACTCGCGCCCCAGTCGGTCTGCAAGTGCAGATTTCCGCCTGGGTTGTATGCACATCCCAAGACGTGCACTATGAAGCCACTCTGAAGCCGCTGAATTCAGCACTGGAGGAGTTCGCATTGGTCTCTCTGCCTGATAGTCGCGTCCAAGTGCGTAGCTCCGCCTTCTGGACTGTGCTAGGCTTGAGTGACTCTATGGACCAAGAGAGAGCGGTGGAGCAGAGAGTGAGGGAGGCGGTACAGAGGGAGAAGGGCAAGGACAGGGACATCAGACTGAACAGGGAAGAGTATGAACTAGGACAGTTCAGGGGAGTGGTGCTGACTGTGCAGGACAAAGGAGCTACTCACTTCCCCTCCCCTCATCTCAGCAAATCCGCTCTCCCCTCCTCAAGCAAGTCCCTCCCCACCTCTGTTCCCTTCCTCCAGCGAGCCAAAGCCAAATACACCAAACACACACTCCGCCTCTGGTCTCTGCAGATAGCCACTTCCCTGCTACTAGTCCTCATCCTGGGAGTCATCCTATCCTTCTACTTCGACGTCTTCAAAGCTCTGGATTCCGTATCTGTGGTGAATGACATGGGTAGACGCAGGTTTAGAACTGCGAACATTGTGGATTGCACTAGGGAACTGCAGCTGATTGGGGCGGGACTGCTGCCTCAGCTGAATGCTACGCAGGTGAGAGCGCGGCTAGTGGGGGAAGCCACTGATTTGAAGGGGATATTGGAGGGACTGAGGAACTTGAGTACGGAATGGCCCAAAGGCCCACTCAGAGACATGTATTACTCCCCTACAGTGCCTATCTGGGAGCAGCACAGTGACTCCCTGGCCTTCTCCAAAGTCCCTCTCTTCGACGCAATGTCCAAAATCGTGTCCGCAGCTTCAGTCCTAGTCACAGCTCCCACAGTCAATTTCACACTTCCCGAGGCTCTCTATATCCTCCGAAATGGTATGGGCGAGACGATGGATTTCTTGAATAGTTCCACCTTTGCGTATGTAGCCATGGAGCTGGAAATCAGTGGGTTTATTATGGAGAAGTTGACACTGGCGACATTACTAGTGTCGATTGCGCTGCTGGGGATGGGCTTAGCCGTAGGGATGTATTTGGTGTTAGTGTTGGAGAGGGGAAATGCGCAGGTGTGGTCACTGCTGTATCGCTCTTCTTCCTCCACATTCATACAGAGGTACAAATTGCTGGCTGATAGAGTGACGGAGCTGAGTGGAGTGGAGGAGCGGGAGAGTCAGGGAGCAGAGACAGGGCGAAGGCAAAGCAAGGGACAGCGACTGGGTGGCTTGGTCGTGCTCTTGCTAGTGATCCAGGCAGTGTGCAGTGTGGCCTTCGTGACTGCTTTGACCATGCAAATGGACGCATATGTGAGTTCCAGTCTTTCCAGTAAAATCCCCTATATGAACTGGGCAGGGATGCGACGCTGGCTTTCAGCCTACAACTACGTCTGGTTGAGGGAGTTCTACCTAGCCCAGTCGTCCCTGTTTGACTACTACCACGTCAACCCCACCAATCAGCTTGTACCTGACGCAGGCGACTTCTCCCAGAACCTAACCAATCTGTACCATTTGGTGGAAAGCACCCTAGTATACGGAAGCACAATGGCTCTAATCAAAGACACAAGCATATCCCCTCGCCATTTCGACCTGCTGTTCTCTTCCCCCTGCTCCCAGCTGCCTGCAGTCGCCAACTGCACGTCTTCTTTCCTGTCCAAAGGCCTGCATTACGCTCAACGCGCCTATGTCCTCGACCTTCGCACTGTGCAGGATCTACTTCTATCCCACCAGTCAGTCTCCTGGACAGACGTCCAGGCAGTCATAAAGAGAGGGAAGACAGTGGGCCAGGGCTTCGCTCAAGCTGCAATTGTGTACGATGAGGACGGGACTGAAGCAGTGCAAAGGACTGTAAGAGACTTTGTGCTGTACATAGTGGGGTACTTGGCAGTGGGTCTGGTCTTTAGTGGAGTGGCAGTGGGGTGGGCAGTGCGGAGGTACAGAGACAGGCTGGAGACTGTGAGGAAGGTCTGCAAATGGCTGCAGATAGGACCCTAATACCCTTGAATATGGCAAAAGGCCTTTTCATATGTGTTATTCATGCGAATTAGCCGTATTTGGAGGAATTGAGATCTGTAACCCGCCTTTCTTGCTAATGCTCACTAACTAGTAGTAATATTAACACATTTCTATCGTCCAAATAGACTTATTCATCCAACTGAGCAATCCAGGTAAATCGTATGAAGTTTTGGCCAACTTTCCAAGCCCAATATTCATATTCCCAATATATCCGCTAAATTTTGTCTTTTCTCGCATCCATCTAGGACTCTTGCCTTCACCGACCCTGCAAGGGCATTTCCCCTCCAATATTTCGAGGATTTGATGCAATATAAAGAGGTTTTCCAGTCAAAACGCTGCCATTCTTTAGTTTCAAAGGGCTAATCTTCTTAGATACCAGTTGAATCTCCATTTTCCCTCTATTCAGCTGTGATTTCCATTAAAGCCGAGCGTTGGCTCGGGAAAGCACTGAGAAAGCGACGATTTGGCCTGGGTAATCAATCGATTGGGGTTTCATACTGGAATTTATATGCTCATCTGTTGGCTGAGACTTCCCTACGTGCTTCAGCGGCCTAAGACAGATGTTTCCCCACAGGGCAGGGGAAAACAGCCTGGGCCCAGGGCTGGCCAGAGGGCTGCCAAGATAGATTCAAATCCCACAGCGCTATAGTAAATGGCTTTGCTGAACCCTGGCTCTGAAGCTTTCCAGCCAAGACAAATGACCCTGTCTGCTGACTTGTCGCCCATTACGGACGTGTGGGTGCACAATTTCAGGGAAGAAGTCTTGCGCATTTCCATGCTCGTAGACCGATACAATGTAGTGGCGATGGACACAGAGTTCCCAGGCATCCTGTACAGACTTGAAGGCGACTGTGCTGACTCACTGTATCAGACTGTGCGGGTAAACGTGAACGCCACGAAGTTGATTCAAATTGGGATTTCGCTGGCAGATGAAGACGGCTGCGTGCCTCCGGGCACCAACACTTGGCAGTTCAACCTGCACTTCGACACTAGTGTGGACTGCTACTCCCAGGACAGCATAGACCTACTGACAAGGGCGGGGCTACACTTCAGCAACCATGCAAGGTACGGAATCGACCCTTTGGTCTTTGCGGAGATGATTATGGTGTCAGGCCTCGTGCTGAACGAGCGAGTGAAATGGGTCACTTTCCATGGAGGCTTTGACTTCGGCTACTTCCTACGCACACTGACAGCCCGCAGTCTCCCAGACACCGAAGCCGCCTTCCTTCAAGACCTCCGTCTCTACTTCCCCACCTTCTACGACCTCAAGTACTTCATTCGACAGGAAGACCGACTCAAGGGCAGTCTCAGCAGACTCGCAGAGCAGCTCAATGTCACACGAATTGGCACAGCACATCAAGCTGGCAGTGACGCCATAGTGACTTTAGCCTGCTATTTCGAGCTCCGAAGGGGGTATTTTGAGGAAACCGTCCCTGACGATTATGACTGCGTGCTCTTTGGGATGGGGAGTGGACGGACGCAGTGGAGCACGAGCGTAGTGCAAGAAGCCTGGCGGCCTCAGGGACATGCCCAGGTGGAAGTTTCTATCAGTAATTAGACGCCGAGACTGATAGAAACCAATTCCTGCCTATTAGAGAGGAAAAGTCGGAGTGGGGCTGGTCTGCAGGCCCTGCGCTTCCTTGAGGTTGGCTCGGTCGAAATTCGTCCCCTTCGTGTTAGTGAAGTGCAGCAGAGTGTTTTCCAAATTGGCCACTAGGAAGTTGGCCTCCTCAAGGTTGCACCCTTGCAAATCGCAAAACCTCAAATCCGCGCCACTGAGTCTCGCCTTGGTGAAATTGCAGTCTCTGCACATCGCTCTCCTCATGTCCACTCCACTCAAGTTGCAGTTGACAAAGCAGCCTCGCTCCACTACAGCTTCTCGGAGGGAACTGTTTTGCAGGTTCGCGTCTTGGAAGATAGCGCGGGAGAGGTTGCAGTAGCTGAGGTTGACTTCGCGGAGAGTGGCGCCAGTGAAATCGCAGCCCTGCAGATTGGCCCGAGTCATGTCAAGGAAGGAAATCTGCATCAAGCAGAAGTTGCACCTGGGCAGCTGCACCGGCCCTTTCGATATATTAATCACCTTGAGGAGTTCTTTGTACGACATAGCCGCCTGGTCGATTTTCGACTTCAGCACCATGAGTTGGTCCACGAGCACTTGCAGCTGGTAGAACTGCGCTTCTCTCAGCAGCTTAGTGATCAAAAGAGGGTCATCCAGAGGCACTAGCAGCTCGTTGTTGCGCAGGAAGTTGAGGATGTGGGCGAACAGCTCCCCGTCTCGATCTAGAAAGTAGCGGTTTTGAGGGTCTTGCGGCCAGTGGCCTGCAGCGATGGTGGCTAGGAGACTGTCAGAACAGGTACTTAGCGTACTTTGAGTGGTTTGGTACTCCATGCCGCCCACTGACAAAGTCACAACACGGGAATTGCTCTGCTGCATGCTATTATTACTATGTCAACTTACCCAATCTATGCTGGCCTTGCTTCAAGCACACGGAAATGGGAAGGTGCATGCAGGCATTCCCTCTCTTCCTGTCTAGTAGTAGTGCCTCAGTTAGCAGGTTATGAGACAGTTAGGGACTACTGGTGGCAGGGGAAAGTTCTTCAGTGCTGTCGCAGGAACTGTTGGAAGAGTGCGGGGAGAAGTCTTGGGCAAGGAGCAGGTCGATGGGAGGGATGGAGGAGGGCTTGGAGCCTTCCAACAGACGAAGCAGTCGCAACTCTCTCTTCCTTGCAGCCTTCAGTAGTTCCTCCAGCTCTCCTGTCTTCTTATCCCCCACTCGAGCTTCTGTTCTTCGGTAGTGCATCTGCAGTTCTCCCACTTTCTTCTCCAACAACGCCTTTTCCTTTCTCAGAGTTTCGTACACTCGGTCCCCCGCAGCCTTCTCCACTGCTTCCTGCTGCAGCACTCGCTTCTGGTCAGATATGTAGCGACTCAGGTCTTGGTTGCGTTCCAGCAACTCACTCACCTCTTTGATGCGGGTAGACTGCAGAAGGTGGGAAAGGCTGCTGTGGAGTTGAGAAAGGAACGGACCGAATGCAGGGTCTCTGAGACTAAGAGACTGGAGCACTTTCATATGTGCAGCCAACGCGTCTCTTGTCCTTTGCGGACTGGGCATCGTCTCAGTCTGGGCGAGGAGAGCAGTAAGTTCGAGTTCCAAATTTATAGCTGAGATAGTGAGTAGTCCTCGGGGCGAGGCTTCTCGAGAGACTTGCAAAGACTGGGCGTAGGGAGTGAGGGTTTGGGAGAGGACAGAACTGGGGGTGTGGTATCGAGTGGGAGTGGCTTGCCTAGGGATAAAGCTGAGTCTGGAGAGACTGGGACTGAAGCGAGTCTTTTGGGCGCGAGCAAGTCCGCCACTTGGTTTGGTCTCTCCTGCAGACGCCTCTGTCAATTTCCTTGGCTTGAGTACCACTTTGCTGGCGAAAGCGAACTTCCTCCCTTCCGCCAGTGCCTTTCCCTCACCAGTTCTCTGCACAGCAGTAACCGAAGTCGTCAAATCAGACGAGCGCAAGGTTTTCCTGCTGAGTCTAGGCTGTTCATAGTGAGTCATTATCTTTATTCACAGGGATCTATTGATTTGGAGCGAAGTAGACGCAGGTGCTACCTAATTTCCCTCTTTGTGACTACGGGCTTCATTGCTTTGAGGGTTCTTTCCTTGTGGTCGGCCAGTCGTTCCTCCTCACTCCTCGCCTTCCAGGTGAGCGCCGGGCCCTCGAAGATTTGTTGGTAGTACGCAATCACTTGAGACTCGTGTTTCCGAGCCATGGACGGTATAGCGTTCTGCATAGACTTGTACATCGGCTTGGGCATGTAGGAAGCCAGGAGCAGCACTAGGGGAGCAGAGGCTCCGAAGGCGAGGAAGCGACGAGGGAACTGGAGTGAAGCTGCAGCTGCCACAAGCAGGCCTACGCAGGTGTAGCCGGCCTTTTCCACCTCAGCCACTTCGAAAGCTGACTTGAAAGCCTGGTCCTCGACGTCTTCTGGGGCCAGTGTGACTTCGCCGTGGGCGTAGACCATCTCAAACATCTCCACTAAGGAGCTGGTAGTGTGAGGGATGTGGTCTGCAGCCGGGGGGTCCATTATAATGGCAAGCCAAGGACTGCGCAGGCCGCCAGAAAGGAACTAGGTGGACCAACAATTGCCTATTGAAGCTATCAGTCTACCCCTAGTCAATGCAGTTTCCTATCTTTCAGCTTCACCCAATTGGAGGATTTTGTACTTCTTAGAACCATTCTCGACCTTCACGCAACTGCAGCGAATTCAGCCTGTTACTCCCTCTAAACTGCTGCAGCACAGCATCTCTAGCTATTTATAAGCTTCGATATGGAGGCGGAGAGAGAAGCCCAAGAGCGGACCAGAAGAGACGAGCCAACAGGCCCAAAGCCCAATGCACAGCCGCGGAAATGCAAGCTCAAGGACTGCCAAGCGACCTTTCATTCCAAAAAAGCGCTTAATGCGCACCTAGTGACCCAGCACAACTACCTGCACTGCCCCGACTGCACCAAGGTCTTCAAGGTGCAAATCCGCCTGGACAAGCATGCCCCGAAGCACATACAGTCCTCGCAGGAACCAGCGGAGTGGACTCAGGCGCTCATCAGTGCGCAGACTGGGGAAGTGCAGGAACTTACGAAAGCCACGGTGCAGTACTTGAGGGAGGTGGGGGAGATCATGGGGCAGAGGGAGAGTAAGAGCTGGGCGTTTGGGCAGATGACGTCACAGTTGCTCAGCGGAATGGCAGCCCAGCCGCGCACTGGCAAAACACTGGCGCTGTACATGCACGCTTTAGAAATAGCGCTGAGTCTCCCCATCCAACCCCTACTCTCTTCCCTCCCTTCCTCCACATCCGTCGACCTCGTCAGTTCCGTTGCCACTGAGAACTACCAGGGAAGCAGAGGCACTTCATACGCTGGAACTACTCCCGAAAGCGAAAAGCAGGACAATTTAGACCTGGAAGAAAGTGCAAATAAACAGGTTTGCAGTGGGGAGCGAGTGTCAATTTCCATTCCGATTTCTGCCTTTGCGCCCTTGCTGGAGCCTGAAAAGCCTGTGGTGCGAGGGAAAGGCCTGCTGTTCGCTATGCATGAGAAGGAACTGAGACGGAAACGGAGACTGAAGGAGCGGAGTGAGAGGATGGAAGAAAAGGCAGAGGGACATAAGAAGAGGAAAGTGTACAGACAGGTCCCTCTGCCGGTCCCAGAAGTCTCTGCAAGTGTGCCTCTCGACTCTTTGCATGTGGAGAGTGAGCAGTTGCCAGGCACAGTGTCACTTATATGTATTGAAGAGCCCTGCAGTATGCGTTTCTGCAGTGCAAGCGAACTGCTGGCTCACCTGGAAGCAGTCCATTACAACTATAAGTCTTGTAACTAGTGCTACTAGGGACTGAAGGGCCGCATACGTGCGTGCAACACTGAGATTTCCTCTCTCTTAGCCCGCTCCATTTCCTCATCCAGCGCTGCGACGTCGCGCTCATAGGCGCGCTGCATTTCTGAAATGACTCTGCTGACGATTGCACTGCGGGGGCCTGCTTCCAACTCCTGTATCTGTGTTTCGTACTGCTCTTGCAGCCTTGCTTGCCGTTGAGTGCGCTGTCGGATGTACTTCTCTAGGATGCGCTCGAGTTCTTTCTCGTAGGAACTGGCGGGGGCTGGGTTGTCTGTTGGGAAGAGGAAGTGCTTGGGGGAGGTTGGGGAAAGGGCGTCCTGGGCTCTGGGAGAGCGCTGTTTGCGTAGGTGCAGGCGACTGCTGGCGCCCGAGTTCTGGGCGTGCAAGTCTGTCTGTATCTTCTTCACTGTGAGGCTGGACTCGCTCTGACTGCTCTGCATTAAAGTGTCGATTTCGCGGGAGTCGCGGAAGGTCAAGGAAGACACTCCTGGTGCTAGTCTCCGGGGTCTGTCCCTTGGCCGTATCGCCACCACCTCTCCGAAGCTCGCCCCTGCCCTGGGACTTCCTACAGGCGAGTTGGGTGCGGAGTAGTTGAGCAGGGCCACAACCTCCCTCTGTTTGAGCATAGCCCGTAGACGTTCTTGGTATTGGCGATAAACAGGGTTTTGGACGGCTTCGTAGTGCTCGATTGCAGTCTGTATTTGACTTACGCTATATAGAGATATCAACTCGTTGAGTGTGGACAGCTTGGGCCGGTCGCTGAAGGCCGTTTCCAGGCGAATGAGCCTTTCTGTGAGTCCCGCAGGCAGCGGCGTGACTCCCAGCGGCTGCTTCCCCCCTCTCCCCTGCATAATATGCCCGCCGGACTGAGTCTGCCGCAGTACCTGCCCAGACTGCAAGAGCACGGAATTACAGACCTCGCCCAGCTCCTATCCATCCCAGACGCAGAAATCGACTCCCAGCTGGCAGCCTTCGGCCTGCTCAAAGGACACGCAATCAAGTTGAAGCTGAGTCTAGGCGCACTGCGAGGCAGTGCAAAGTCTGTGGGGTATGCTTCCACCTATGCACCGACCCCTGTGTATCAGTTGCCGGCCTATGCGCCGCTGTCCCAGCCGGTCACACTGCCGAAGCCCGCTCCGCCGGTGGCTAAGGAAGTGGAGAAAGTGGCTCCCCGGGGGAAGGACATTGACGTGGTTAAGGGTGCGATTATGCAGGCGAAGCTGGTGATTATGGGACTTGATGTGGTTGCGTACAAAAAGACCTTGGACATGATTGGCGAACTGCAGACTGTGCTGAGAGGAGTGAAGGAGCAGATGGGAGAGACGGAGAAGGACCAGGACGAACCCATGGAGCAGGAAAAGAAGGGAGAGGAAGTGGTGCTGAGTGACTATATTACTGCTAACTGTGCCAGTTCCCTCAACTCTATACTCACACATGCAGCTCTCTCTACTACAGCAATAAAGACCACTGTGTCTCTATGTTAGTCTCTAGCACTTATATGGAGGCAGGCCTGAGCTACTCCTCCTTCTACCCAGTCTTCCAGGCGCAATACCCGGCTCTCCCTGACCTGGCCCAAATCACAGCGGCGGCACTGGTGTTGAGTGCCACCTTCGTTCCCTGGACTAGACAGAGAGTAGTAAGGCCTGTGCTGGGGTTGCTTTGGCTGGGGGTAGCGCTGCTGTACTACTGGGAGACAGTGGGAGGATGGGTGGGAGTGGGGATGGCGGGACTGTGCTTAGGGGAAGCCATTCTCCTTCTTGTGAACATCGAAGCCTGGTGGATTTCCAGAAAGTTGAGTCTGCAAGTGGACTACTTCCCTATCGTAGTAGACCTGAAGACGCTCAATTCCGCTATCGGCTGCTTCGGGGCCTTTACTCTACTGGTACTTCCCATCCAGGTCCTTCCCACTCTCCTTTCCAACCCCTTTCTCCCCAACTTCCCCGCTCCTCACCTCCTGTCCGCATTCACATTCCTTCTCCTCTCCATGTCCGTCCCCAGTCTCCGCAGTTCCCCAGCTCTCCTGCACGGCCTAATGGTCTCCCGACTCCCTCTGCTCCTCTACCTACTCGAGCTCCTTTTCTACCTTTCCGACAAAGGCGAGTTCCCCTTTGATCAACTAATTGTGTGTCTGTTGCTATCAGTTGCGTACAGTTGGCGGCTTTCCCCTGCTAGTGAAAGGGAAGTTCCAGCTCTGCCTGCCTCGAAGGGGTTTCGAGAGGTGTTGATAGAGCAAAGGCCTTGGGGGGATGGCGGCCTGCAGGGAGCCGCTGAAATAGCGGAGTTCGAGGATGAAGAAGGGAATAGAGGACATGAGTTTTACAGGGAGGAAGACTGCCACTTGCAGAAAGTGCCTGATGAGGAACTCAGGTATTTAGGATAGTTATGTCTATACCTAGTGCACTTCGCTACCTAATTAGCCTGCTGTCTACCGGTGTCACCCAGCGAAGAAAGTACCGAACATAAAACATCTTTCTAAGTCTGGCCACGGCGTGCTATAGGTCGCTTGAAGAAATTGACCATACAGCAAATTGATTGTGCCTTGAAAGCTTTGGTACAGCTGCTCCGCCTCCATGATCCAGAAGGCCATTCCTTTCCAAAAGATTTTGCCATGAGTTGCTGAAATAACGCAGCCACTACTGGGTCACTTTGAAATTGTTCTTCCCTTGGTTCGGCAAGTGGACATTCTGGAGGCAATTAGCGAAAAGTCAGCAATTGGTTCCAGAGGGAAGAATTTGTTTAGAAATTTTCCACAGAGGTGAAAGTAGCGAAGGATAGCCTCAATGCACGTTCTAGAAGGTTTCATTATGAGCAGTCGAGGTACATGCGAATAATTCACCTTCATTGACACCTTGTTGATGGACTCTATTATTAGACCATTGAAAACTTTCGAAGGCCGAAGTTCTCTGGCTCGATTGTAAGTCAAGCGCTGCTTCTTTACCTCAAGCTAAAGGCGAGGAAGCTCGAATATGTAAATGATATGACTACCAAGATCATGTAAATGACTGTCAGATAAAGGTGATCGCTGTAGCCTACTTTCATCAATGCACCCGTCGATGACAGTCATCTTTGATGCATTTATGAACAATAACAGTTGCAAAATGTTATTGAGTCAGAGAGCAGTGTGTGCTTACAACCATACTCCATCTCTATTTTGACTGGAACCTATTGAGCAGGCCGCCAGGCTGAGTCGAAAGGAAGGAGAAGCAGAGGGAAAAAGGAAGCACTTGCTGGTTGGCAGGGTCGAGAGCACGCAGCCAGCACTTGGAGGAAATAAGGTCTGGAGCTGGCGTCATAAGGCTCAGCAGGCGGAGAAATTCAGGAGGAGAGAGACGGCCATCTTCATCAGTGTCGCAAGCTTCAAAAACCGTTCTAAAGCCTTGGATGCCTTCCTCGTACTGCTGGAGCCGATACTTCATCACGATATGTGTGAACTCTGCCTCTGTCACCTCCCTTTTCCTATACCACTCAGCTGGTTGCTGATAGCGTTGTCTCAATATCCGTTCCAGTGCTTGTTTATCACGCAGGGGAAATAAGCTTTCTATGGCCTTTTCAGCCTCTGCTAAGGTTAACTCAGTGCGTTTCCCTGTCCTACGAATAGTGGTTTCCACTCTCTCTTTGAAGCGATAATGCTTGTCTCGATACCCTTCGTCCACCTGATGTGTGAGAAGTTTCTCAAACAGCGCTACATCGCAATCCCGCTCCCTGTGCATCTCCAGTGCAGAGACTAAAGCAGTCCCAGTGCGCTCTCGCAGACTCTGTCTAGACCTCACCTTTAGACCGTACTTGGTATCCAAGTAACTTTCAAAGTGATCTGAAAGAGTTTCTGCCTGCAGGCCGAGTTCCTTATTCCGTGTGTCGCTTTTGTCCTTAGACACATACACCTCGGATATGAGTGTAAGAAGCTGCCGCAGGGTCAAGGACTTCGCAGCAGTGCTCTTCCTCACTGAGTCTCTGGGACGGAGAAAGCTGACTTCTGAGGAAGCAGGCTTGGACTGGGATAAGCGACTTCGGTAGTCCTTGACTTGCACTTCTAGTACTTGATTGGAAGTTAGCAGGGACTGATATCGACGCAGTAACTGCGTTTCAGAGGCTACTTTGGCGGATAAATGCGCAGCACTTTTTGCGAACTCCATCCCGAGCGACTGGATCTGCACACTGAGTGCACCGCAGTCCTCGCCTCCGGGAGTCCTTCGCGGAGATCCACAGGTGCAATCTGGCGCTTCTAGGCCTTGCACCAGTTCTGCCATTTCTGAGAACAGCTGGGAGTCCATCTCTTCCACTTTCCTCCCAATGCTTGCCATGCTCGGGTCCAACTTCGCCCACAATGCAGTCTTTACCACTCCCAACAGTGCTCTTTTGGCAGTCAAGATAGACTTTAGGTCGACCGAGGACTGAGCCTCTAAGGCGGTTAGTTGGTCATCGACCCGGGCTTCGAATTCCGTATCTCTGGGCCGTAGCAATGCATAAAGCCCTGCAACTTGCATAATAAACTCCGGAGAAAGTGCAGCTACAGCTGGCGACTGGTCCACTGGGTGGTTGTTATGTGTTAGCGCCAGAGAGTTGAAGTCGTTTCCGCCGTCCAGTTCTGACCAATAACCCTGAGCTTCCATTATATTGCCTGAACTACTTGCTATCTAGTCTGATGTGGGTGTGTCCGTGCACGTACAGCCACTCACACAGGTGTCTCCACACTAGCACGATTTTGTCTTGGTCCAGCCGCTCGGTGAGGCCCTGTAAATAGGTCATGAACTCATTGCTGTGCGCGGGCAGTTCTCCCGGGTCTTTGCAGCGGGTGCAGTCCGCCTCCACCTCTTCGTTCAGAAACTTGTGTAGCGCAGTCACTAGGTGCACAAGGAGACAGTAGAAGTCAGGCTTGCACACTTGCGAGTGCTCCCAAAGGAACACAGCCAGAGCATAGTCTGTGCAAGTATCGCTCTGCACGTATTGGCCCTGCTTCACGCTTTCTGCGTGCTCTTGCACCTGCCGGAGCCTGGCGAGGAGAGGGTGCTCCATTTGACAATTGTGGGAGTAGACGATAGGAAAGAAGGAGGCTGGAGATGTGGGTGTATCCGAGTAGGCGCCTAGTTCCCTCACAAAGGAGATTTCGTCAGCGAAGTTGGGGTTCTTGCGAATGTTGTCGGAAGGGTGAGTCTGAGGCGCTGGGGCAGGCTCTGTGGTTTCCTTCATCTTCCTCGGCCGACCCCTGCCTCTGCCGTTGCGGAACTGAGGTCCGTAAGTGCCAGCTGGCTGAACCATGTCGTGTTTGGTCTTGATGTGCGTGTACAAGGCTGGGTAGCTCAGATACATCTTCCCACAGCCGCACTTGTAGGACCTGCCGTTCTGGTCGTTCTTGCTGCGTCTGCGTCCTGCGCGACTGGTCTCGGTCTTGTGGTCGTCCTTCCGCTGCTCTTCATCATTGTCATTGGTCGGGTCGAGGAGCACCGGCTCGATGGGGTATTTGTAAAGGAAGGACATTATGAAGAGCGAACTAGTTCTTAGCCTTCGGCTGCACATCTGCGTCCTCCACCGTCCTGATATAGAGTCCATCCTTAGGCATGGGGTCTGTGACTCCTTCCTCGTAGAGGGAAGAACTGCCGATCACTAGGTATCTGCCGTGGGGACTGAACTGCACTGCGGAGATAGGCGCAGGGTACTGCCGCAGCTTCCAAAGTCGCTTTTTGTTGATTCCGTCCCACACATACACGACCCCGTCACTACCCCCAGTCGCAAACGTCCCGAACTCAGGGTGAAATCCAATCCCATTCACCATGTATATGAAAGTAGTGCCAGCAGCCTCAGTCCTGTGACACTTAAACGCGTACTTCCTAGCCTGGTAATTGTCGAAGTACTCCAGTCCCACTCGGCCCTCTATCGAACCCAGGGCGTACCCTTCGCCGTTGGGCATAGAGTCCAGACAGCGGGTTTGGTACTTGAGTGGAGAGTCTTTGCGGACCATGGGTTCTTGGAGGTTGCGGAAGTCGTAGACGAGGAGTTCCTTGTTGGCGGTGGCGAGCACGATGTAGCCGCGCGGCTGACTGATGGAAAGAGCGTGCACACGGTCTTGCAGGTAGGTCGTAGTGAGGAGACGGGAAGCAGCCCGCAGGTCCCACGTGCGCAGTGTTTTGTCCCAAGACCCCGACACCACTAGACCGACTGAGTCCAGAAAGGACACATTCCTCACAGCATGGTCATGAGTCCCCAGCACGTCCACTGTGCCTGCTTCAGGGTGCCAAGCAAACACGCTTCTATCCAGTCCTCCGCCGATGCAGTACCCTGTCGACCCTGCATAGCAGGCGTCTAGCAGCGCTAGGGAAAGCTCCTTCTGCGCCAACAGCTCTCCCGAGTCGCAGCGGTATATGCGAAGGCAGGCGTCCCAACTCGCCACCAGTGCCTTTTCTGGATCAGGCCCGAAGCGAATGCTGGAAATTCCATCAGTCGGGGGGGTCGGGACTTCCAATTCCGCCTTGCCCTCCATTAGATAAGGATGAAGCTGGACGCCGGGGTCTTCCGCTACCTCACGAAAGACGACCTCCGCGTCCTTGTAGCTATCGAAATGGGCATGCGCAACCATGAATTCGTCCCTGCGCCCCTTGTGGAGAACATTGCGAAGCTCAAGCGAGGAGGCACCTTCAAGGTCATCAGTGTCCTGCTCAAGAACAAGTTAGTGCATCATGAGGCTGGCCACTATGATGGGTACTGCTTGACCTATGCGGGGTATGATATACTGGCGATACATACTTTTGTGCAGAGGGGGATGATTGAGGGACTGGGGAATATGATAGGGACAGGGAAGGAAAGTGACATTTATATCTGCAGGACTGCGGATGGAGGGGAAGCGGTGCTCAAGCTGGCACGGCTGGGAAGGATGTCCTTCAGGGCTGTGAAAAACAAGCGAGATTACCTGAAGTATCGAAGCAAGAACAACTGGCTGTACCTGTCCCGCCTAGCCGCAGTCAAGGAGTACGCCTACATGGAACTCCTGCACCAGCACGGCTTCCCAACGCCCACTCCTTTGTCTCAAAACCGCCACGCTATCCTTATGTCCCTCATCCCCGGCTTTCCTCTACAACAAGTCACACTCATAGCCCACCCCCACACCGTCTACTCCCGTCTTATGACGCTCTTAATCCGCTTCGCTGAACACGGGCTTATACACGGCGATTTCAACGAATTCAACATACTAGTGAACGAGGCTGAAGACATATATGTGATTGATTTCCCTCAAATGGTGTCGATCGACCATCTAAACGCTAGTGAGTTTTTTACGAGGGATGTGGAAACTTTGAGGAATTTCTTTAGACGGAGAAGTGGGATTGAATTCGATAATGCACCAGTGCTTTCGGAGGTAGTGCCCACTATGCGCTTGGATAAGGCGATCAAGGCGAGCGGCTACGCAGCCCAGACACTTGCGAAAGAGGAACTCGAGGACCTGGAGAACATAGGAAACGCCGAGGAAGGGGAAGGGCCAGAGGAGGCCCAGGAAAGCGGCCCTCAGACCCAGGAACCCATAGAAGAAGCTGCGGAATTGGCGCATCCACAGGACTGTGAAGAGACGAAAAGTGCGGGAAAGGACGAAGAGGCCCAAGCTTTATCCAGTGACTCCGGTGAGGACTCCGGCCCAGAGGACCCTCCAGACCCAATTTCTGCAGTCCGCCCAGCAGCCGCAGACCCAGGCACCATACGAAACAGAGTGAAGAAGCAACTCGCCAAGCGAAGCCAACGGCCTGTGAAAGCTCGCACTCGCACCGAGGTAAAGACAGATCTTTAGTCTAGTGACTTCACTCTGGGTCGGTGAGTGCTCTGCGGCGGGTTCTCAGGCCGTCGGATAGACTTTGAGGCGGCTGGGTCTGGCCTTCGCCCGCGACTTCCATGTCGGCGAGGGAGAAGTCCGCGGGAAGTGCTAGTTCTGGCAGGGCTGGGTCTAGTGGCTCTAGCGGCTCTTGTGTGAGAGTGACCATTGTGGACACGCTGGAGCGGGGGAAGGATAGTAGACTGGGCCGGTCTGGGTCTTTTTCCCACTGGTAGTGTCCTTTGTAGGTCTGGGGGTGGTCTTCTTCGAAGTTGTAGTCGTACACCAGGGATTGCTGGAAGGCGGTTTCGTGCAGCTTGGCGTGGATGGACTGGAAGAAGTCGGTAGCAGTAGGCTCACTGTGTCTTGCCATCTTAGATAGTGCTGACGGAACACACCGGCTAGGCAAGTCACCCCAACACTGTGTAAGTTGCTTATCCAGTACTGTTAGTCTCTGTCATGTCATAAACTCTGTGTGTTTGTGTCTAGTTGAAGCCATTGATAATGGCAACTGCTTGGGACCAACCGAAGCTCACAGTGCAGCTATACAAGAAAAGCGGGGATGAAAGACGCCAGCACAACATCGATAAAACAGCAGGAGTAGACAATGATATGGTAGTCGTAGGGGGCGGCGCTGTGGCTAAGTGGACCGAGAGCGGCGCATTGCTGACAGGTTCCTACCCAACGAGAGAAATGAACGGGTGGACTGGGTCCTCCAAGGACCACATGCACGCCCACCCACATGAATTAGACGTATATGCACTGGGACTCAAGGTCCAGGGAATGACCAGGGAAGAGCTCTTTCGCCACATGTATGTGACAGTTACTACGAGTCCAGTCTGTCCTCATCCTGAAGCCAGGGCCAATTTGCCTCAGGACTATTTGCTGCTGGGAGGAGGAGCGAAAGTGGACTGGCATGGCTGTGGAAACCTATTAACTGCCTCTTACCCCTCCTCTCTCACCTCCTGGACTGCTCGTTCCAAGGATCACGAAGTGTCAGACCCTGCAAGTCTCACTGTCTTTGCAATTGGCATTCGGCGTCATCTGCCTGTAGGCACAGTGGAGACGCATATTCAGAGAGTAGATTCAGGCTGGGCGCCACACCCTTTGAGCTTTGCAAACGTGCAGCCCGGCTTTACGATGACAGGCGGAGGAGCGGAGGCGCACTGGGAAGGGGCCGGAAGTCTGCTTTGGAAACTGAGGCCTACTCAGTACGGATTTGAAGGTGGATCGAAGGACCACGATATCTCCGACCATTGCATCCTTTCTGTCTACTCCATCGCCATGCGAATAGTTTAGCTAGCAGAAAGTCATATGCAAATGAGAGGAGCTAGCTTCAATATTGTTCTCCTGACTTTGTACTCATATGACTTACTTCTCGCATTCAACTCTCAGAACTATTACTGATGTGCACATCCGAGTCCTTTGAAATGGCAACTTCGACTCAATTGAAGTTTACAGTGCGGATCTTCAAGGCGAGCGGAGACGAACGGCACCAGCACAACGTCGAAAAAACAGCAAGAACCGACAGCGACATGATAGTGGTGGGCGGCGGGGCTGTGGCGAAGTGGACAGGAAACGGCGCAATGCTGACGGCCTCTTACCCAGATGTAGGCATGAGCGGATGGACTGGGTCGTCCAAAGACCACTCAGTGCCTGACCCTCATAAGTTGTCGATATATGCACTGGGACTCAAGGTGCATGGAATGACTCGAGAAGAGCTGTTAAACCACATGTGTGTAATTGTGGTCACGAGCCCAGTGTGTGCTCATCCTGAGGCCAGAGCTGAACTGCCTCCTGACTACTTGGTACTAGGAGGGGGATTTAAGGTGGACTGGAAGGGCTATGGCAACCTGGCGACTGCCTCTTTCCCCTCCTCTCTCACCTCCTGGACTGCTCGTTCCAAAGACCACGAAGTGTCAGACCCTGCGAGTCTCACTGTCTTCGCAATTGGCATTCGGCGTCATCTGCCTGTAGGCACAGTGGAGACGCATATTCAGAAAGTGGATTCAGGCCGGGAGTCCCATCCTTCAGCCCGAGCCACTGTGCACCCCGGCTTTACACTGACAGGCGGAGGGTCGGAAGTGCATTGGGAAGGCAGTGGCAACATGCTGTGGAAGCTGCGGCCTAGCGAACATGGCTTTTCCAGTGGAGCGAAGGACCATGATGTCCCCGACCCCGCCACCATTTCAGTCTATTCCGTCGCAATGCGGATCATTTAAGTAGAAAGATCTCTATCAAGTGAAAGTACTTAGCTAGACTTTACCTGTATAGTCAACTAGAGGCTGCCCCACAGTCTCATAAGGAGACTTGTCAAGGACGATAAGGCCTATGAAGTTGAAGACCAGCAGGATCACCACAGAGTTCTCGTGCATGTGCACTTCCTGCAGTTTGGACAGAATGGCTCCAAAGCGCGCAGCTGCAAAGCACAGTCCGAAGCTATAGCAGCGAATCGAAGTCTCAAACAACTCCAGTGTGAAGGGGAACAGCACTCTCAAGGACAAGGTCAGTGCAACCACATAGGGAATCACTGCTATTGCGAATGCGAAGTGATTATCCATTAGGATCGCACTGAAGCAGAACACAGCCTGCAGCACCACAAACCCTTTCAGCGTGCCTTTCCTGCCGATTGCAGGCATTTCAACCGTCGGCATAGGGATGAACACTGCATTCGCCAGCGCTGCAATTTCCAACGGCATCAAAGGATTACTGGTGTACGGCTCCAAGTTGTGTGGAAAGCTGGACATGCAGGCAGCGTACTGGTACCCAGTAATGAACCAGAACCACATCGCAAAGCAGAGACGAGGGCGGTAATGAGGGGACAGCAGGCGCTGTGTGGCCTCACGCAGACTGAAGTGCTTGCGCACTGGCTGGGAGCAGACGATTGCGATTTCTTCAGGAGTTAGTTGCGACTTCAAGTTGCACTTGGCCATTTTGTTGATGTACCGGACTGCTCGGAGCGGCTTTCCCACCATAGCCAGGTACCTGGGCGACTCCACGAATAGGAGATAGGCCCCAATCAGTCCCAGAAACATAGGCAAGGAACAGATCAGCAGTAGCGTACGCCAACTGTCCTCCTTCTCCGTAGGCAGTAGATAGATTGTCAGCGCGGCACTGCCCAGTGCCCCTGAAAGAATGAACACAAAGAGTCCAATCAAAATCGCACCTCTCAACCGCACAGGCATTATCTCTATTGCAAAGCTGCTCACAGCAGGCCGGTTGAAGCCCAGGAAGCACCCAGACAGGAATAACCCCGCGACCAGCCATCTGTAGGACAGCGCTGACACGGCTAACATCGAGGCTAGGAAGCGCCCAATTAAGCCCCAGCGCGTGGCTGTGAGTCGTCCGTACTTGTCTCCTAGCCAAGGCAGAGTTACTCCCGTGAGGATGACTCCGCAGTCCCGGGCGACCAAGAGGGAAAAGAACTGAGAGTCACTGAGAGACCACTGTGACTCTGCAGCCTTGGCAATCACGTAGATGTAGAAGTTCATTAGGCTTTCCGTCACGAAGTAGCAGCCCACTGCTAGGAAAGAGAAGAAGTGGAAGGGACCAAGGCCTATCCGTCCATACACCACGTCCAGAGGCTGTGGCTGAGGCGGCATCAACAGTGACATTCTATTATCTACCATAGCAGGACAGATGAGTGAAGGGGAAGCACTACACAGCAATTAAGTCTGTGGGAGCAATCTTTCCCTTAGTGTGAAAAGACTTTCCGCTGCGAAAACCAGGAAGAGCAGTCCTGATCCTACTAGGACAGACTTCTTTTCCACACAGCTGGCCAGCCACCTCCCGCACACCACTGACAGCGCTGTCATGGCTGCAAGTCCGACCAGGGTACCGATAACCACCGCATAAGCCTCTCGCTGGCCTGCGAGCGCCATAGTGCTTAGTTGAGACCGATCCCCCCACTCTGCCACCATAGTGGCTGCCAAGGATTTCCATAGTGTCTTTCCAAACGAGGAGTCGCTGTGAAGAAGTGCTTCATGCAGCTCTTCGTCACTGGAACTTCCCTCCGCATTGGTGCATCTGTTGGCTGCGTAGAAACTCCACAGAGCGAAAGCGCCGAAGCTCAAGAAGCCCAGCAGCAGCACCCAGTGGACTTCGAATAGACTGAAGGCGGATTTGCCGAGTAGCACACTGATGCCTGTCATCACAAGCATAGCGAGCATGTTGCCTAGAAATACCGCCAGACGTGACTCAGAAGCCGCCATAATCGCCGCAATCACGAATGTGTTGTCCCCCAACTCCGTCGCTACAGTGGCCGCAAAGGCTGCTGTGCAGTCCTCCCAGAAGCTTTCCATTGCTGCCATACATCCAGCCTAGGAACTAGAGAGTAGGGCTTCTCCGATCTTCACTCTGCCACGCTCGGTTACGCTGAAGTGCAGGCCTGGAGGTGCTTCGAATACCAACACAATGGTCGAGCCTGTGTTGAAGCGGCCGAACTCTGAGCCTTTCGCTACTGTCACGACTGGATCGAAGGGCCGTTGTTCAAAGAGAGTCATATGGTCCGGGAACCCCATCTTGTTAGTGCGCAGTTCAGGGTCCATCCCCACCTCTATAGACCCAACATTGTACGCGCCCACCGCCACGAAGCTAGCAAAGCCATGCTTCCATTCGCCGAAGTACACCACTCTCTCATTCACCTCATATATATCCTTCCTCCGCCACAGATTCAGAGGGAACACACCCAGCAGATACCCGTAGAGATGCCGCCGGTAGCTGATCTTCCAATCGAACGGGGAGTAATATCGGTGATGGTCTGACGGCGAAAGGTAGAAAGTGAGGTAATAAAGGCGGTTTTCCTTGTTCTTTTTGAGTGATTCTACATACTCCTGAGTCGGAATGTCGGTTTTCCCTGTGAAGAAATGGACAAGGTCGTAGTCCTGTCCCTTGATGCTGTCCAGCTTGCTGCCACGTAGTTCTCCGTAGGACAGCACTCGGGAATCGCTGGGACTGACCAAATCACAGGCAGCAACAGGTCTCAGGCCAGGCTTCATCCCCCGCACAAACAGGTCTTGAATGCTGTGAAAGGCGTCTAAAGGGTCAGCGGACTCAGTCATGTCGATGGCAGTGAGCCAGGCGTAGGCGCTGAGGATAGGGACACGCAGGGTCTCAGGTAGGGAGACACGCATGAGTTGGCCGTACCAGCCGGAGAAGCGCCGAGTGAGGGAAGCCTGGGTGGAGGGTACGGAGTACTTGGAAGTGTCGTTCTGCGCCTTCAGTCCGAAGTAGAGCGGCACTGTGGTGCTCAGCAGTAGGAACCACGCCACATTGCGGCGCATGCCTTTGGAGGGACGACCTGTCTATGCCTCACGAACTCGCTCGAAGAGCTCAACTCGGTACGCACGGTTGGTGAGCAGCTTGGAGGGCAGCTGAAGCACCTTCCACAGCCGCTGCATTACCATAATGAGTCTTCGCGCACTTGAATCGAGTGGTGTGAATTACAGTTAATAGGATGAGCGGTGCTGACCCTATGCGGATGCAGGCCCCGCCTCCAGCTGCGCCTGACTCAGATATGGCAGATGTGCCTATTGCCTCTGACAGTCCGAGTGAAGTACCAGTTGAAGACAAGGAAGTGCAGCCTTCGAAAGTGATGGGGCTGCCGCCCAAGCAGGCCCTGTGCCTCGCTTTTGTGCTGGTGCTCATTTCCCTGCTCTTCATGATTGGCGCCACTGTGGCGCAGGACTGGTCGACTTTTGGGGATGGCGATAGGAAACGAACATATGGTCTGCTTCGCTGCGGAGACTGCCCAGAGGGTGTCGCGGGCACCAACTGGTACTGTCCCATGGCAATTGAGTGTGAAAACAACTCTGACAGTGGCCTGTGCGAACTTGCAAAGGACATGTACAACTCTGGAAATGCCTACATGGTAGGACAACTGCCGACCTTCTTCATCGCAGTGATGCTATTGGAAAGACTCGCGTACGCTGCTTATCAGAGGGACTACGGCTGGCCCTGGGTGTTCTACTTCCTATGTGGCTTCTACCCGATTTGCCAGATAGTGAGCATCATCCTTTGGTTCACCTCCAATGAGTCTGGCTTTGATAAGGACTGCGATGTGAACAATTCCGACCCTAACGAAAGCATTGATATCTGTGCAAGCAATGGTCCTATCGTCTCCATAGTGGCCACGATCCTTTCGATCTTCGCAGGCATCCTATCCGCCCTGGTCTTCCGCAAGCGAACAATAGTCAAGCGAGAGCCGACGCAGACAGGCCGCTACAGTTGCTTCGGAGTGAGGAATTGGCTCGTGATGATCGGTGTGATGCTTTTCATGCTGCTTGTGATTTCCCTGTACGTGGCTTCTCCTGCACATGAGGACTGGATCATGACAGATGGCCACAATGGAGGACTGTTGAAGCTGAACGGCTGGGGTCCCTATGTGAATGTAGGCTACGACTGTATTGCGGAGCCAAGGTGCGCAGTGGACAGCAGTTGGGGCAGTTGTTGGACCTTCCGGACCCTACACCAAAGCAGCATGGTGTTCCTGTTCTTCGAAGTCGGAGCCATCTACTGCTGGCTCCTATGGTGGGAAGCAGCCTGCCACTACCTCCTCGGCCGAGACTACGGCTTCCCTCTCCTCAACATCCTCACTCCCATTGGGTCAGTGCTTCTGCACACAGTAGGCACTGTGGTGTGGCTCACTAGGACGCAGGCGAAGTTCGAAACGGACTGTCCTATGCGGCCTGAACATGCAGGCCAGCGCTGGGATGTGTGTGGCCGGACCGGCCCTATTCTCGCAATCATCAACATCGGAATTGGCTTTGTCACTGTGGTGTTCTACCTAGGCGTCTACCTGGCCAGGCACCAACATGTGGGGGACCGCAAGGCACTGGCCACTGACAAGGAGACAGAACTCGCTAAAGCCTAGGTCTGAGGCGCAGGTAGATCTCTGTAACTGGAGGGAAATGGCCGGCTGGGACGCTTTCATCGCGGCTATGCAGCAAGTTGGTATTGGAGGCGGCGCCATCGTATCACTGGAGAACGGGGCCATTTGGGCATTTCGCCAGGGTTCGCTCTCAGCTCCTACGCCCTGGACCTGCCTAATGAAACAGAAACAGCCACAGTGCGCGTAGAAATTCATGAAGTGGCTCGAATCCTGCACGCTGTGGCGCACGAAGGCGTCCCCCCTGATGACCATGGCACCTATATAGGCCAGAAGAAGTACTACCTCGCTCACTACGATTCCGAAAAGCGCAGTATCTACTACAAGAGCAAAGACGGTTATGCATGTGTTGCCTTCACCAGCCGTGCATTCGTTCTGGGAGCCTGGGTGGGACTTCCTCCCGGACCTTGCAGCGAGCGTGTGGAGTTCCTCGCAGGCGAACTGGTCAAGTCCGGCTTCTAGCTACCTAGGAATAAGCCGATACATCTGGGACTGAGGCTTTGATGGTGTATTGTCCGGGGCCGGGAACGGAGTTCTTCAGAGCCTTGCTGCGCTGTTCGGAGCCGAAGGACCAGAGAGGAGGGATGGGTTTGGGGGGGATGTAATATAGTACCGGACCTCCGTTTGTTGGTAGCCGCTCCCCACTGCGCAGTTCTCTTGGAAAGTTGAAAGCAGGTGCAGAGGCATAAAGGCTGGAGGACTTGGACTGGGCATAGTGGCCGGGTCCCGGAGTGGCCTTAGGCTGGTTTTTATAGAACTTTCCTCGTAGAGAAAACTGCGGTCCTCCTAAATCCGGCCTGGAAGTGTAGCTGCCAGGCCCAGGAGTCGCGCTGACCTCAGTTCTGCCTTTCTTATCCGACCCAATCCTGTATATCCCTCACTTTACTCCTGGACTCACAGCTGACCGCAGAGTGTATTGGCCAGGACCTGGTCCTTGCGCTCCCGTGAAGTTGGACCTGGAGCCTTTGCCTACGCTGAAAGCAGGGGCTTTGTGCTGGTTCGCAGGCTGATAGGCGCCTGGGCCGGGTACAGGAGGCACTGCTTCAATGAGTCTGCGGCCTGACATCGAGTAGCCCTTGCGATCCAAAGTACTGGGCAGGTCGTAATCGCCAGGAGAAGGAAGAGAAGCATTCAGTGTATTTTCCCGCTTTGTGGATCCAAAGCCGTGAAGTGGTCCTCCCAGCGACCCTGGGATTACATAGTGTCCAGGCCCGGGAACTGCAGGACTGCGGTCCTCAGTCCGCTTGCCCTGGCCTACAGCGTAGCTGGGACTGCGAGTGAGCACCGTTGCAAAGTCCTTGGAGTCGTAGTGACCTGGACCTGGAGTGGTCGGTCTGCCTCGCTCAGCTGTTCTCGGCCTCATAGAGTACTGAGGTCCATCAGTTCCCGGTGGGCCTTGGTAGGTGCCAGGGCCTGGGGTAGGCGGTGCGTCGGAAAGAGTGGGACGGGAGCCTTTGCCGAATACCGCTTTGGCGGAAGAAGGCCGTGCTTGAGGTGTATACGTGCCGGGCCCTGGCACTACGTTGCCCTTGGTGAAGTCCGACCTGTTCCCAGAGCCCACTTTGAAGGATATGCGTGCAGACTGCATAGTCGGGTTGTAGGCGCCTGGGCCAGGGATAGCGGCTGTTTCCTTCAGAGATGTGTCCGCGAACTTCGCCCGCATACTATAGCCTTGTCGACTGAGAGTAGAGGTAGCTTCGTAGGCCCCGGCTCCCGGAGAGGTGGAGGTCTGGTCCTGACTGCGCTGCTGCTTTCCGAAGCCATAGAGTGGTCCATCTATTGTGCCTTTGGATGGGTAATGCCCGGGGCCTGGCAGCTCTGTCAGGGATTGCGAGTGCAGGCTTTCCCTCTGGGACGTGCCGATTGCCCATTGCGGGGCTCGTCCCTGTATTACGAGGAAGTTGCCTTGGTACGCTCCAGGTCCGGGCACAGGCTCACTCCTTTCCCTAGCAGTTTTAGGCCGGAGAGAGTACTGCGGCCCTTCCAGTCCATGGCCAGTTTCATACGTTCCAGGTCCAGGTGAAGCCGTGGATTCAGACAACTCAGGCCGTTTTCCCTTCCCGAACACTGTCCGCGCAGAAGTCGGCCGAGTCTCCTGATTGTAAGTGCCAGGTCCAGGGGCCTTGGCGCCCTGGGTGAAATCAGAACGATGGCTAGAGCCGATGCCGTAACTCGGGGAGGACTTCCTCAGGCTGTGAGGGTGGTAGGCGCCTGGACCGGGACTCAGTTCCTTGGACTTCTCAGACCTGCGGGGACGCAGAGACCAGGCTGGAGTGGAGCCGAACTTCATACTTGTGTAGTGGATGCACAGAGTTAGCTATAATAGTGATGGGCGCTGCTGACTCCAAGGCAGAACTGCCGACTCCGCCCTCTGCAGTGTTCCGCTTCGCTCGCAGCGAAGCCCAGCAAGAAGCCGTCACTCTCTTCTGGGTGCGCGGTCTCCGCTCCAACCGCGTGCAAGGTCTCAGTTCCAACGTCATCAGAGAAATCTGCGCCTTCCTATGCAGACCTCCAGTGCTTGCCTTTGTGCAGCCCAACGAAGTCGCTATGTTTGATTGTAGGAACCAGAGGTGGACTAGACCAATGCCGGTCAAGAAGAGACTGGATGTGGACAAGTACACGTCGTCGACGATAGTGGACGACGGGCGGATTTTCTGCTGCGGAGGTGGGAGTTCGTATAGGAATGCGTACCTGCTGCATCCGTCCGAAGGTAGCTAAACAGTCGTTGAGCTTGCGAGGATGAATAGCTACCGGCAGTACCCTGGTCTACTCTACGACGCATCGCTACGGGAAGTGCTGGTCTTCGGCGGCTCAGACTCCAAACAAGAACTGCGATCCTGCGAAAAGCTGTGTCTGCAAAGACAGCAGTGGCAGGAAATGCCGGAAATGATATGCGCACGGCGCTTCTTCACACCCTGCAGACGTCGCGAGTTAGTGTACCTCTGTGGCGGCTGGAGCTACACTGTTGAAACCTACGACCTTTGTTCCGGGGTGTTCCAGCCTGTGGGCCTGAAACTGCCAGAGTCTTCTTGGAGCTCGGCAGTGATAGTGGCGGATGAGCTAATTGTCCTCAGTGAAAACACTATCAGCCGGTGGAACCTGAGAGATGAGCGGCAGTTGGAAGGACGCACCCACTTGTCTTTTAAAACTTGGTCCCGCAGTTCTCCGGTTATTATTGATGATATCGTCTTCATCCTGCCCTGCTGCGATAACAAGCTTGCGAAGCTGGTGGACCTGAATACAGGCGAAGTGGTAGAGAAATGCTAATCGTAGCTAATAGTTTTCTCGAGGACGGCGGTCTGGATATTGAAGCAGAACACTGTCCCGGCAGGGTTCCAACTGGTGAACCAGACTTTGTAGCATTGCATTGGTCGGGCCAGAAGTGCGGAACTTCTCCTTTTTCTTCACTACGAATTTACCACTGCCTAGAAGAGCATTCCGAAGAAAAGCACAATTAACTGGTCCTCGTAAACCATAGACCAGCAGCCTGTGTTCTCAGGAAGGTAGCCACTTAAAGCGGTGAAAGTCTGCATTTCCGGATTAAACACTTCGCAATGATAGCGGTTACATTGGTATATGAGATGTTGATGTAGGCAGGGTGAGAAGTGACTACAGCTTTCAGCATGTCAATATAGCCCAAACAACCATACACAAGGCTCTTGATATTTAGCTTTGAAAAGGCTCAGCTACCCAACTACATTCCATCAGAAGAAGCAATGCATTAAGCGAATTTCTGCAAAACTACTCCCGTCTTCATTTCGATGCACAGGCAAACTTCCCTCCTCACGATGAAGAAAAGCGCATGAGCAGAGTCCAGCACAGGCTGGGAATTAGAGCACTTGTTCACAGGCTTAGAGGACTTTTCTTGAGTACGTCTGAAAAGTTGGCCATCCGGTCCTGATGCGAATTTATGAATGTGATTCCGGGAGTGCACAACTAGCAAATTGTTGAATACATACATGCAACAGCCGCTCTCAGTTTCAGGCAACTTAGGGAGTGCGAGCTGAGTCATGAGATTAGCGGAGGGAGAAAAAGCTTCAATTCGAAGGGAGCCTTCACCACATAGATAGATCCACCCGCTGTATTTGCACGGGTTAAAGAGATATCTCCCTTTTTTTCATGTTGGACTGACAGGTCCACTTGCGACTTTGCAGATTGATCTTTTCGCATGTCTTCAGAGCGCCTAAATGAAACAGACCTATGTTGTATCCTCCGAAGATGTACACACAAGGCCTCACTTCAATCCCTCCGTGAGAATACCTAGCATTGAGCATGTCAGGAAGTTCACACACAGTCCCTTCCCGGTCTAAGAGGTAGGCTGCATACCCTGCATCTGTCTGTCACTTACTTCGGACTCCTCCGCTGCAGAATAAACGCTCGTCTTCCAATATAATCCAACTACTGTCCTCGTTTACATTGATGGGAGTGCGCAGGGGAACTCGCTCTCCCCATTTAGAAGTGGGGCAACGGAAGAAGCGTAGAAAGGCAGGAGTGATCTGGACCACCAGCAGGTCTTCTAGGTAGGAACAGACTTCTCGAGTCACATTGGCACAGAGACTGCCTCTCACTCCCCGCATACGCTTGAGATAAAGCAGCCACACCTTGGCCCGCAGAGTGGACACCGCCATTAATTGCCTGGTCAGTGGGCACTTTCTACAATCTGAATGTTCGATTTGACAGAGGCCCAGGATATCAACTAGAAGTGTTACAATGCATCGAGATAAAGGGATGTGCAAATGGAAAGTGATGCAGGAAGTTAATTTTCCTCAACTTGCATTGATTTAGCATAAACGAAGCGGTCCTCCAACCTGGGTTAGTAGAGAATCAGAGTAAACAGTGCGTTGCTTTTCCACTATATGACTTAGACGCTATGTCGACCTAGAGCCTGAAGTCAGTGCTTCTTAGAGTCACTACCAAAGCGGGTTTACAGGCTATTCTGCTATTCGCAGAGGTAGAAACTGCATCTCGATATTGCGGCTGTGGTGCAGGTACTTGGCGAGGAACATACAATCTACTGGAGTAGTTGCTGCGGTTGTTGCATCCTATAGGAAGCAGGCTTGCATCAGAGGGATATACTGGTATTGTAAAGTTCCAAGCGAGTGATTTAGCTGCATATCGATTTTTCGGTAAGAAGAAATCGTTTGGCGCAATTAGAAATATTGATGCGTATAGAGGCTTTCATGCCAGATGACAAGTCTATGGTAATTGTCGCCTTTTCAAGTCGGCCTTAATTTCTGGACCTAGGTAGGGAAAACTGCCACCGGAGCGCCTGTTTCCATGTCGAAGCTGACACACTGACTCCACTGGAATAGGAAAACTAGACTGTGAGTGGGGTCCAGCACAGGCTGGGAGTTGCACCACTTGGTTCTCCCTGCAGGGCAGCGGGCTTGGGAGTGGGGAAGCAATTGGCTTGCTTGTCCTGCAAAGAACGTAGTGATGTAGTTATAGGAGAACACTACTAGGCAGTTCTTATGCACATACACGCAACTTGGGGAGCTTTCAGGGAGTTGGAGTGGGAGAGGCAGGAAACTGTCAGTCTGAGGGGAAAAGGCCTCTACTAGATTGGAAGGATAGCCACAAAGGTACACGTAGTCGCTAAATAGGCAGGGATTAAAGGAGTATCTGGCTTCTATCATGCCGGGTAAGGCTTTCCATGAGAAATTTGGACTACTCAGTTCAATCATCTCACATTCCTTTACTGTATAAGCTGTACAAGGGTCTAAATAGCGCATACCATCTTCATAGTGCAGTACCAGGATCTATGTGCGATATACATTGCACTACTTAGCACTTACTTCCTCCAAATACGTAGACATGTATTAGTTGAATGACTCCGTGATAAGACCGAGTAGTCTGCATTTCTGGTAGTCCACTTACAACTCCCTCAAGACTGATGAGGAAAACTAGGTTCCACGCCGCTGAGTAGCCTGTACTCCTCGATTCAAACCCTCCTCCACTGCAAAGAAGACTCGAGTTTTCCAACACCACCCACGTACTGCTATAATCTGCTTCTATTTGACTATGCAGGGAGACATCAGAACCCCAGGTAGAGGTTTGGCAATTAAAGCAGCGAAGAGTGTCAGTGGTGACTTGGTATATGTAGAGGCAGATTTCTCGAATTACATTGAGACTATAGCACTTGAGGTGAAACAGCCATATCTTGCCTTGCTCAGCAGAGAGCTGAGTAGCCATTACTCGACCATTCCATCTAGTGGCAAAAGTCAAAGTGCTGCTTCACTTTCCAAGCAAATCACTCTGCACCAATTCCTGTT
>Ga0247837_1001514_pt1 | contig 47603 bp, 35 predicted proteins | sample LaCtaG_2_FD_187115 | JGI IMG/M metagenome (GOLD analysis project Ga0247837, IMG submission 187115) | Freshwater microbial communities from meromictic Lake La Cruz, Castile-La Mancha, Spain - LaCruzMarch2015_14.5m | ecosystem: Environmental > Aquatic > Freshwater > Lake | place: Spain: Castile-La...
CAGCCATGCAGTCGCAGACATCTTGTTTGACCTGTTGCCCTAATTGGCCCCACAGCCTTTCCCTGTGTGTATCCCTCGCTTCCAGTCCTTTCCCTACCGCCTCTATTCCCCAGACAAGTCCCTTTCTTCCCTTCTCCCCTCCAAACCTTTCATTTCCTAGTCGACTTCCCAAGCTAATTCCTATGGCAGATCCCCAATGAGGCCTGATGGCGTGATAATGGGATTCTTGGCGCACTACAAGGCACTCCTATACAAGAACTGGGTCCTTTGGAAGCGCAACCTATGCCTTTCACTGTGCGAATTCCTGTGTCCGCTGGCCTTTATGATCATCATAGTGATTATCCGGGGAGCGATTAGTGCTTCTACGCACTCCGCTGGGACTTATGTGGACAAAGCCCAGTACGTGAACCCTTTGAACATCGTAGATACAGCCTTTAGTAGTGGTAGACTTGACTACGAAGGGCAGAGTATACAGTGGAATAACGACGATGAAGGCGTAGACACGAGTTTCAGCCAGTTTCTGAGGATGCAAAGTATGGGTGGATGGACGTTTGCACTGGTTCCTGACAACAGCGCCTTCGTGGACATGGTGGGCAGTATACTGCAGCAGCAGCCCTTCTTAAAAGGTATCCAACTTCAGAAGTTCCCGACTGAGTCGGACCTGGAGGACTACGTCACTTCCTCCAGTTACGGCGACTCGGACCGGCCTCGCCTCTGCTTCGCTGTAGTCTTCGAAACGCCCATCGGGCCTCACTACACCTACACTATCCGCTTCAACAACACCGAAAACAACCCAGACAGCAACCGCCGAGTTGGCGACTTCGTAGACGTGTTCAACATGGACCAGCAGGACGACGTAGACACAGTGACTGGCACTCCCACTAACTACCAAAAGCACTTCCTGGAGCACGGGTTCTTCGCAATTCAAAGCGCTGTGGATACACTCATCCTGCGAGAGACTACCAACGACCAAAATGCCTATATTGTGCCTGGGTTTGTTCCTATGTTCTTCAATAACTATATCGATGATGGATTTCAGCAGGTCATTGCGCAGACGTTGCCGCTGTTTATCATCATATCGTATATCGTGCCGGTTTCGCGCATGATTGGGAATGTGGTGTCGGAGAAGGAAACTCGCATTAAGGAGGTGATGATGATGATGGGGATGACCAATAGTGCCTACTGGGCCTCCTGGGTCACGTACTACTTTATATTTTACTCGGTCCTGGCAGGCGTCATCACTCTCATCATGCAGCCGAAGGTGTTCGAGTACAGCTCCGGCGGCTTCATTTTCCTCTACTTCTGGCTGTTCGGAATCAGCTGCATCGCTTTTTGCTTCTTTATCCAGACCTTCTTCTCTCGTGCCCGGACTGCCTTCCTGTTCGGCGCAATGATGTTCCTAGTGATGTATTTCATCTCCTTCGCTGTCAGTCAGCGGACCAACTCCGGGAACTCCAAGAACGGGGCTTCCCTGCTTCCCCCTGTAGCCCTGGTGTTAGGCGCTAACAACCTGGGGAACCTGGAAAGACAGCGAGCCGGGGTCAACTCCTCCAGTGTCAATGACGATATTGAGCATTACCAGTTCTCTACTTGCCTCATTATGATGGCCATTGATACTGCGATATTCACAGTGCTTGGGCTGTACTTTGAACAGGTCTGGCCCAATGATGTGGGCAAGAGGAAGCCGTGGCATTTCCTGTGCTCCTGGTGCTGCCGGAGAAGAAAGAATGCTGCGGAAGCGGTTGAAAAACATGTGAAATGGGGGGAGGATGTGGAGGAAGTGGACTTGGCTTTAGAGCAGCAGAAAGATCAAAACAAAGCTATGCTGGTGCGAGGACTTACGAAGAAATTTAAGAGCAAAGTAGCAGTGGAGGACTTGAATTTGGACATATATGAAGGACAGATATTCGCACTACTGGGACATAATGGAGCTGGAAAGACCACTACCATATCCATGCTTACAGGACTTATTGAACCTACGAAGGGGGAAATGACAGTGCATGGACAACTGCTTTCCAGTGACTTGGATGAGATTCGAAAGAAACTTGGAGTCTGTCCGCAGCACAATGTTCTGTTTAAAGACCTCACGGTTGAGGAACACTTGTATGTCTTTTCAGTGTTCAAGGGACAGACTGACAAGAAAATCATAAAGGAAAAAGCGGATGAAATAATTGATGCGGTGGATTTGAGAAGTCAAATGAAAATTAGAGCAGACCGACTGTCTGGAGGGCAGAAACGGAAATTGTCACTGGCACTTGCTTTAATAGGCGAGTCCCCTATAGTCTTTCTGGATGAACCCACTGCTGGAATGGACATTACTGCGAGACGGCAAATGTGGGATATGCTGAAAAACAACAAGGCAGGCCGCATCATTCTCCTGACTACTCACTATATGGAGGAAGCGGACATCCTGGCTGATCGCATTGCCATCATATCAGAGGGACAGCTGCGGTGCTGTGGCAGTGCCCTCTACCTCAAAGCCCGCTTCGGTGTGGGTTACTACCTCAACCTCGTCAAAGAAGCAGGTCTCATGTCAGCCGAACACTCAAAGCGAGTCACTCAATTCGTACAGGGACATGTGCCTTCTGCTGTAGTAATGAACGACATACCCGGGGAAATCTCCTACCAAATGCCAATTGGAGAAGTGAGCAGGTTCAAAGACATGTTCATGGAGCTGGACCACAAGTTGAAGGAACTGGGCCTGCACTCCTACGGTATCTCCGTCACTACTTTGGAAGAAGTCTTTCTGAAGGTAGCGCAAGGCTCTAATGCAGAGCACAAGCCTCCAATCACTACCGGTGACGTCATCCAAGAGCTTCCCATTGACTCCGAAGCGAAAGATATGGTGGAAACCCGCGGTGTGGACTTTTACCTAGCGAAGGACCGAGTCCAAGGCTCTCTGCTATGCAGCCACATGCAGGCCTTGCTACGTAAGCGATTCCTCACAAACATTCGAGACATTAAAAGTATAATGTGCGAAATATTGGTTCCGATAGTGCTGGTGTTGCTGGGTTTGGGACTGCTAATGGTATCGTATTGGTTTAAAAGCCAAGATGCATATGTCCTTGCCCTGACTCACTATTCAACCCCTCAATCAGTCCTATACGGCTCCATTTCAGGCGTTACTGTGAGCCCCAATATAGCCACTTACCTGGGCACTGGTGACCTAGTGGAGTCCGCTTCCCAGGGCAGTCTGTCTCTCGAGGCTTTCGACCAGGCGCTGTTTGACCAACGCATGCAAAAGCCTTACCGCATGGGTTCCTTCTACTTCTATAAGGCAGATGATGCGAAACACCAATATGAAGTGGTGGTTTTCCACAATCAAACTGCCTACCAGTCCTCGCCCACCTACTTCGCCCTAGTCTCCCAAGCTATCATCCGCTCCTTCAACCCCTCAGTCACTATCGAAGTCATCAACCACCCCTTGCCTATCACCTACGGCGTAAAAACTGTCAATGGAGGCAACACCGGCTTCATCTCTTCGGTTGTTTTCGCCCTCGGATTCGCCTTTATTCCTGTCGGAATCATCAGCTACATAGTCCTTGAGCGAGAAATGAGCATCAAGCACCAACAGTTAGTGAGCGGTGTGTCTCTCCCCGCCTACTGGGCCACCAACTATATCTGGGACTTCTCCAAGCACTTCATTCCCGCGGTCATTTGCGCCCTCTTTGTATTGGCGTTTCAGATAGACTCCTTTACATACCCGAGTAACTCCTATGGAGCTTTGTGGCTTTTGATGGTCCTATACGGCTTTTCAGTATCGACATTTACCTACTTTACCAGCTTTTTCTTCAAGACTTCTTCAGTTTCGCAGTCTGTTACGCTGCTGCTTCACTTCATAGCGGGGAGCATCCTTCCCTCAGTGATTTTCGTCATGTACCTTTTCGACACTAGCAGAGGCGCGGCCCACGCACTACTATGGATATTCCGCTTTATCCCGAATTTCTGCTTCGGGATGGGTCTGATGAACCTAGGGAATAGAGACAATTTCGCGTTTCTGGATGGAGAGACAGAAGGATATGACGCGTTTGACCTAAAGTCCTCAGGCGGGGATATACTAATGCTGGGCCTCACTGCTATCTTCTACCTAGTCCTTCTATTCCTCATGGAGTGGTTCGAAGTCAGTCCTTCCATCCGCAAGTGCCTAAAAGGCTCAATCTCTAATGACATGACGGCGGCTTATAGGCCAGACGACGATGTGGAGACTGAAAAGCTGAAAGCGGCTTCCGCTAACCCGGGTGACGCTCAAGTAATCCTGAAAAACATCAGACAGGTCTACCGGAACTTGTTCAGTCGGCCAGTGTTGGGAGTGGACGAAGTCTCTCTGACTGTCGGCTTCAAGGAGTGCTTTGCACTACTAGGAGTCAATGGAGCGGGGAAAACTTCCACTTTTAGGATAATGACCGGGGAGTATGCGCCTACAGCCGGAGAGGCATTTGTAAGTGGGTATAGTGTGACTACGGAAATGTCGAAGGTCAGGAAAGTGATTGGGTACTGTCCGCAGTTTGATGCTCTCAATGAACTGCTGACGGGGAGGGAAGTGCTGGAAATGTATGCAGACTTGAAGGGAATTCCGAGAAAGAGAAGGACGGAACTAGTGGATGAAATTTTGGAGGAAATGGACCTAATGAGATATGCGAAAATCAGATGTGGGACTTACAGTGGGGGAAATAAGCGGAAATTGTCAGTGGCGATGGCTCTACTGGGCAACCCCTCTGTAGTATTTCTAGACGAACCCAGTGCAGGAATGGACCCGGAAGCCCGCAAGAAGATGTGGAAAATAATTGGGAGTATAAAGAAGCGGAATTCAGCAGTAGTGCTGACTACTCACTCTATGGAGGAAGCAGAAACTCTATGTGACCGAATCGCTATTATGGTCGCAGGGCGTCTCCGCTGTTTAGGCTCTGCTACACGCATCAAAAACAAATTCGGCTCCGGCTATGAACTTGAGATAAAGGTGGTGATACCCACTGAAGTCGAAATCGCTGAAAGTCTCAAGAAAATCCGCTTTTCTGGCAACCTAAAGGCAGACCAAATCGGAGTAGCGCTAATGGAATTAGGCCACCCAGAGTACGAGCCTGAAATCAGCCCTAAAGGTAGAGGCGCGGCTATCTACGTCCAAATGCACCTCGACAAATTTGTGCCTGCCACTACCTTAGTCGCCTGGGTCCTCACTGAAGAAATCGGCGACAACATTTACAAGTTCCTCTCTGAGCAATTCGCCTTAGTGGTAGTTGTGGAGCACTACTTGAGTTTCTTCAAATACAAGATAGAGCGACAGGAGGACAGGACTCTGGGCTTCCTCTTTTCCTGTGTGGAGACCAATAAAGAGCGGCTGAAGGTATCGGAGTACTCCGTAACTCAAACCTCCCTAGAGCAGATCTTCAACCAGTTCGCGAAGATGGGCGGACACGTAGAACATGATTAGTAGCATTAATCAGGTTCACATAGATCTGCGGTTATAAAGCAATCGCTCAAGGCAGCCTTCACTGCTATTCGACGATACTCACAATTTGCACCGATAGCGCAAGCAGTGCTAAGATGTCTATTTCCTAGTGTGTAAGAAGGATTAAAGCTTGCAGCAGGCTCCCTGTCCTTCCTTTTCGAAAACACCCACTGTGATCGCTATATCCGCACCTCTTTCCTCCTTCAAGCAATCAAGTATATACTCCGACAGCATTTCAGCACTGGAATACGCCAAAGGCAGCTGCAAGCAGGTTTCTATGGGAAACACATAAGTCGGCTTTCCCCACACTTTCAACTGGTAGTGATTTCCCTCAATTCGCTCGTAACTCAAATGCTGGGATTTCGCTGGGAGTAGGAACTTGCAACTGAGTTCTGAGCAGACTTTCGCTACAATTAGCCGAATTGCCCCAATTCTCAGTGCTTCCAGTGGCCTGCTAGAGGTAAGACTCAGCTCTACGCGGTAGGAGTGGCCGTGCAGACTTTCTCTCTCCTGGTCCTTGACGATGAAGTGGGCGCTGTAGAAGACGAAGGCAGGGTCGCGGAGAGAGTAGTGGAAGGCCATAATATGGCAAGGGTTAAAGGACTGGGAAGACTAGTTGTAGGGAAGGAAAGTCTTGATTTTCAATAAACCTCAAAATGCACTCTCAGTCCTCACACTTATTTGGGTATGTTGACATAGCTGAAAACAAGGCAGTCGCAATGGAAGTCTGATACAGACTACACCGAAAAAGCCTCAAAACTGACAATCCGGTATGTCACTTGCGGAGTTAAGCACTGCTAATGATATACTAGGCAGCGACCTCGTCTTCCGGCTTCTTCTCGATCAGCAGGCTCTTATGTATATGCGGGATCACCCCTCCGCCCGATATCGTGGCCTTCACCAGCGTGTCCAGCTCTTCATCCCCGCGAATCGCCAACTGCAAATGTCTGGGCGTGATGCGCTTGACCTTCAAGTCCTTGCTCGCATTGCCCGCCAGCTCCAGCACTTCCGCAGTCAAGTACTCCATGATAGCGGAGGCGTAGACAGCGGAGGTGGCGCCTACCCGGTAGGCGGAGTTGACTCGCTGCTTAAGGAAGCGGTGAATGCGCCCGACAGGGAACTGGAGACCGGCTCGGACTGACCGAGACTGGGGGTTGCGCTTCGACCCGGCCACTTTGCCGCCTTTGCCGCCCTTGCCGCCCTTGCCCTTCGCTCCTGCCATTGATTGTAACTGAGGCGTGAGGCCGGCTTAAGAGGGGGACTGATTGGTGCACAGGACGAGATGCGCACAGATACGGATACTTCTGGAGGACTGGGGAGCTGGGGCTGCTAGGGCCTTGGGGAGGAGGTAGTGTCTGGTCCTTGCCAAGTCTGCCCCATTAGCGCCCATCTGCATAATACTCTTGACTTTCACAGGTCCAAAAACGGATAGGGCGCCTCCCACCTCAGTTCACAGGAGCTGCAGAAAGCTCGGAGAAAGCCACGAACTGGGACTAAAGACACTGGTTTAGGCTGTTTTCCCTGAAATGTCCACTTGGCCATATGTTTCTTCACATAAAGTCAGGAAATATCTGGCAAAAAAGGCGAAGTTGAACTTGTGATCTGCACTTCAGATGCACAAATTCACGGTTAATACGCGTATATAAGTGTCAGCAATGTCGTAAGTCTTTTTAAAACTTGCCAAAATACAGCAAAAAGGCAGTTCCAGGACTTTTCCTCAGTCTGACTGCAGCGATTTGTGCATTTCTCGCAGTGATGTGCGTGCTAAAGTCAGGCACTAGTATCTCTTTTGACAGTGGGTATCTGGAGCTGCCTTAGCGAGCTGTTTCCGACATCGAGAGGATTGTATATGACTAGCAGGCCTAGATTTCCTGCTTCCCTGGAAAAGTCTGGGCGCAGTGCTGCTACACGTCTCCTACAAAGCCTTCTTAGCAACTAAGCTAAACCTTGGGGCGAGTTTTGACGGAAGTCACAGGTCTTTTGACGTTTTCAGACACAGTCCTCGCATGCGTCTTTGGCCTCAATGCCTCCACTTTGTGCGGCTGAGGGGTGGAGTCTAGCTTGGAGCGAGAGCTGTAGCTGTCCGAGTGCTTAAATACCTCACTTTTCCGCTCGACATCGGAGGACTTGCGGATTTGCCGGTCTGTGAGCGCTGCTCGTTCTGGGCTTTTTCTAGCGGTTTTGAGGCGTTCTAAAGCCTTTTCATCGGTTTTCTGCCGAACTGTGGCTTCCTGTGCCTTTTTGACTCTATACACTTGCAACTCCCTCAATACCTTTTCATAGTCCTGTTTGAAGTGCTCCAATTCCCCGACTCTCCGGTCATACACGAGTCTCAGAGCCGTGCACTCTTTCTCCAATCTCAACAGTGCTCGATGCTTTGCCTCTGCCAATTCATACAATTTCCACGCTTTGGAGTCACCTTTAAGCTCCGACACGTCCTTCTCCAGGCTGAACACCCTCCTATGTGACTGCGTCGGTCCGTCCTTATTGGACAGCAGATCCAAAGTGGAAGTCGACCGTTGCCTCCTCACTTCCTCAGTCTCACAAGTCTGCACTCCCTGACTTCCCGCTCCATTCGTCTTTTCCATTTCCTCCAACTTCGCCTGCAATGCGTCTGCATGCAGCTTCAACTGCTGTTCCATCTACATGTCAAGTACACGTATATGACTCCTCACTTCCGCTTCCAGCTTCTGTAGCATTGTTTCGAACTGCTCGCATCGAGCTGCTATTTCGCCCTTGTCACTGTGCAGGAAGTCTCGCTTGCAGCTGAGCAGTGACTTCACCAGGTCTTTGAAGTTTTCCAGGATCTCGATGGAGTCCAGGTCTTCGAGAGTGGTGCGGTCGGAGTCGGTGAGGGGCTCGTTTTCGAGGTCGCAGTTGGAGAGATAGGCACTGCGGAAAAGGTCGCGAAGACCGGTTTCGAGGTCTTGGATAACCACTTCCGTCATTTTAGTTACGTTAGAGACAGCTAGTTGGAGGGTTTTTCGCGTTGGCGCTGGCGGGTGAGGAGCTTGGTAGTGCGGTGTTGACTGGGTGCATCAGAGCGGGCCAGCGCAACTAGCAATTCTTTCTGTGCCAATGCTAAAATACGACCCGACAACTTCGGTTTTTCCGCAATTGGAGTCATTACTTTGAGAGTGTGAACTGGGAAAAGGCCCTGCAGTCCCTCCCATCGGACTTCAGCGAGGCCGTACTCCTCTAGGAACTGCAGAATCATCACTACGTCTCCGGGGTGGAGGGCAAATCCGTCCCCGCCTAGGGAGTAGGTGGTCGTTATGGCTTCGGCGTAGAGTGTCTTGGCTGACGGTTTGTCAGGGGAAATGGTTTCAAAGCGGGGCGGAGGGTCGTCCAGGACGAAGCGAGCCGGCTTGGACTCCGCAGACTGGTTTTGCCTGCGGAGCATTGCTTTAGACAGCTTGGGCTTGACTTGCTGGGTGATGTAGTCCTCACTCTCTGACAGTTCCTGAGGGCAGTTGAGGTCGTCAAGCACTGCTGCTGTCCTTTTGCGTAGACTCACTCGCTCTAGAGTCTCTTCTAAGTCCACTTTCACGGATTTCACTGTCACTTCTTCCTGCGAGTCCACAAACGCAAAGTCGAATTTCACAAAAGACCCAGTGAGCAAGTCCTCCTTCAGAGGCAAAGTCGCTTCTTCCCTAGACGTATTGGCCACACTTAGGACCTTGGAGTCCTCCCTGCGTCTGCTTTCCACCGACACACTGTGGTTCAGCGAAGGTTCCGCCTCGAGTGGGAGGTAGTCATCGAAAGGAAAGGGCAAAGAGCCGAGGGACGAGTCCGCTGTGTCTCTGTCTGCAGCCACAGCGATAAGGTGAGAGTACAGCGAGGCTTGGAAGTAGGACAGTAGAGTCGCTACTTTGGTCTTCAACTCACTCATTGTATTGCTAGGTATGGAGAACTAGCTGCTTTCATCTATCAGACCTTTGGGGAGTCTGTAGGGATATCACGGCCTCACCTCTTAGTACTGATATTGCGGTTCTGCACACATTTCTGTCCAGAGGACTTGCAGGCTGCTGGACTTTTCATCCTCACTGACTTGCTCCGACCTCAGCAGTCCTAGAGAGTTTAGCTCAACTGAGCATACAAAGACTCAAGTCCAGAAATTGCAGCCCGCAAGCACATCCCTTCAGCTATATTAGAGCTAAAATTCGCCCTAAATCGGTCTTTTTGTGCGCATATAGCTTCGTTATTTCTATTTGAAGCCATATAGCAGGCTGAGGACCGTAATATGGGTAACTGCAGCACTCACACCGACAACTTCGACTCCACCATCGGCCTCACCCGCTCCCACTTCCTGTTCATCTACGCTATTGGCAAGGGTGGCTTCGGAAAGGTGTGGAAAGTGCAGCAAAAGCCCTCCAAACAACTCTTTGCCTTGAAGGAAATGCTTAAAATGCGAGTCATTGCCAAGAAAAGCGTGGCTTCGGTTATGAATGAACGCAGGCTGCTGACTACTCTCAAGCATGGGTTCCTGGTCAATATGCATTTCGCCTTCCAAGACCGAGAAAACCTGTACCTAGGCATGGACCTGCTTCCCGGCGGAGACCTGCGCTACCATATCGCTCGCACCAAGGTATTCACAGAGGCCCAAGTGAGGTTCTTCGCTGCAGCCATCCTCACAGCCCTGGAATACGTGCACTCCTGCAATATCATCCACAGAGACTTGAAGCCAGAGAACTTGGTTTTGGATGCTCAGGGCTATATCCACCTGACGGATTTTGGCATAGCGCGAATAGTACGGCTAGAAAACAGCCAGGACACCTCTGGGACGCCGGGCTATATGGCGCCTGAGGTGATCTGCAGGCAAAACCACGGCTTGGTGGCTGATTACTTTGCACTGGGAGTGATTGTGTTTGAGCTCATGCTGAGAAGAAGGCCCTATGTCGGTCGCAACCGCAAGGAAATCCGAGACTCCATGCTAGCGAAGCAGGTTCAAATCCGTCCCCAAGACCTGCCAAGCTCCTGGTCCAGCGAAGCAGCCGACTTCTGCAACCGGCTTATCCAGCGCAAGCCTACCAACCGCTTGGGCTACAACGGCGCTCAGGAGGTAAAAAGCCACCCCTGGCTGCTAAGTGTGGACTGGACCAACGTCCAAAACAAGACTTTCCCTTCTCCGTATGTCCCTCCAGCCAGTGAGAACTTCGACAGCAAGGTAGCGGGGCAGGAGTGGAAGGACGATGAAGTGACTATGCAGGCTGCAGCCAAGCAGAGCACACAAAGCCTGTTTGAGGGCTACTTCTACGATGAGAAGCTGAGCACGGAGGGGGGAGAGAGCTGTAAAGCGAGTGTTAGCTAGATGGACTGAGGTCGGGGAGTTCGAGAGTTGGGTCGAAATCTATACTCCGAGGACAGTTTCCGTGAGCAAACTTCCCTTTCAGTAGTGAATATCAACAGAGAGAAAGTGCTCGCAGCCTCTATACAGCACAAGCAGAGACAGGGACAGTAGACCAGTCCAGCTCAGGACTGTAAAGCTGACTTCTAGTCTAATGCGCTGCTTCACTGCCCGCACTGTTTCATATACCTCTATTCTAAGCCATTAAAAGCGCAGGGTAGCAGTGAATATGCAGGAACCGAACCAGACTTCCGCGGCTCTACTGAAGCCGGCCTCGGCCGAGCCCGCTCCGCTGCCTAGTGTCAAGCCAGCCGGCGGCCTTTCGCCTTTGACCAAACTGGCAATTGCAGCTTTTCTCTGCTTTCTCTTCATGTGCGGGGAGATTGTGGGAGGGATCCTGGCCAACTCTATTGCGATTTTGACCGACGCTGCCCACTTGTCGTCTGACTTGCTAGGGTTCGGGTTTTCGATCTCTGCAATTATCATCGCCAAGCGGCCTTCCAACCTGCGAGCGTCCTTCGGCTACCACCGCAGCGAAGTAATCGGTGCCACCAGTTCCCTCCTCGTGCTCTGGGTGCTGACAGCCTGGCTCGTGATAGAGGCAGTGCACCGCTTCATCTACCCACAAGACGTGGATGGCTTCATTATGCTAATCACGTCTACTGCGGGCCTCATCATCAACATCGTAATTGGCAGTGTGCTGTATACGGCTCCGGAAATAGTGGAAGACCCGGCCTACTCGCTGAGCAAATCGAGCGAGTTGGGGGATATCTTGGACCCCAAGGACCCGGAAAACCAGTATCGAGAGGGACATAACACAAAGAATATCAACGTGCGAGCGGCCTTTATACACGTCCTAGGCGACCTTATCCAAAGCGCCGGCGTCATTCTGGCCTCCATCATTGTCTACGTAAAGCCGGAGTGGAGACAAGCAGACCCAATCTGCACTTTCTTCTTTGCTCTGCTCGTGCTCTGCACCAGTCTGCCAGTCATGGCTGAGTGTGTTAGCATCCTGATGGAGCGCACTCCCGCAGAGCTGGACACAGACGAGATAGTGAAGGACTTGCAGAAAGTCGTTGGCGTCCGAGGCATTCACGACCTACATGTGTGGCTGTTAAGTCCAGGCAAGCCCAGCTTTTCCTGCCACATCATCAGTGACAACCCCAACGTGACCCTGGTGAAGGCCTCCCGCCTCATCAAGAAGAAGTTCGGCATCGCACACACCACTATTCAGGTGGAACTGTGGAGTGAAAACCAGCCCAAGCTCGACTGCACGAGTAACCTGCACCAGATCTAGTTAGCTTAGCATACTCGACTGCAGCGGTAACTGGACTTTCCCTTCCGAAAGCGGAGAAATGCAGTTTCTGCACGCATACTGGGGAGAAAAGGACAGAAAGCGGAGAATTACATACTTGCGAGGCGTTTCCTTACAGTGGATATCTTGTCTTCGCTTACTGCGACGGGTGCTTCCTGCGACTTCCCCACGTTGCAGCCGGAGGGCACGAGGTGCACTGTGTCCTGTCGAAATACGTAAGTTCCGCTTTCCTTGCGTATATCCGAACGAACTGCAGGCGGCGGAGAGTCCAAATGTGCTTCAGAAGTGTGCTTTTTGGGCGAGTCGTGCATCGCCTGGGGCAACTCAGCGCCTAGGTCTGCACTAACGGACTGACTGCGCACTTGGTTGTACCCTCGCTTGCGAAAGAGCCAGGAGAGACACACACATCTTCCCATTTCAGTGATAGAAATGGAACTCGCTGGCTATATGCAAGGGGGAAATCTGCTAAACTGCCATATTTGGCCTTTCCAAGCAGCTAGTTATCACCCTGTAATCTAGCCAAGGTCTGCAGTTTTTCCCTTTCTTTCAGAAGAGGTGCAAGTGTGTCTCTGACCAGTTTGAGCGAAACCGCCAAATCGTCCCTTTCTCTGAGAGAGTCCTGCAGTGCGGACTGGCACTTGTCCATGTGATCCTCTACGAGCTGCAGTTCCTGCTGCGCTTTGCGCACTTTCACCTCTGCCTCCGCTCGCTCTCGCTCTAAAAACCTCGTGAGTTCTTCTTGGCTCTGCAGCCGGTCCTCCAGCTCCCTGTCCTTCGCACTGCTTTCCTGCATTTCCTGCTGCAGAATTGAGCAGCGGAGATTGATCAGTTCCAGCTGCTGCGCATACGGGACTTCCACAGGCGCAGGCACTGGAGTCTGCACAGGCTCTACTTCTCTATACAGTCCTTTGCTTTTCGCATAGGCAACGATGACATTCTGCAAGGAAATGTTCGTGGCCTGCGACTCGATGGCTGTCCGACACCACGGACACACCTTCTTGCCGGACTTCTTGGCGTTGCTGGCGAGACACAACTTGCAGAAAGTGTGGCCGCATGGGAACAACAGTGTGGGAGAGCGGTCCTTGGGCAGCATTAGTTCGAAGCAGATGGAGCAGGTGTTGGTGTCTTTTTCATCTGCTTGACTTTGCTCGAGGCGCTCCTGGGGCTTAAGGACGGATTGCAGGCGAGTGGCGATTTTGTCCGTGAGAGTATTGACGAGTTGGGCGGCAGTGAGTGAAGGGCCTGAGAACTGCTCTTTTTCTTGGTCAATGGCACGCTCCCGTAGCCAGCGCTGTTGTCGCTCTCGCATCATCTGTCGCTCGTCCATAGTACAGAGCTGGACAGTACTAATCAGGAGGTCAAGTCGGGAATAGAGGGAAATTCACTGTTTATTGTCTTCGTCTATGTGAATTTCCCCTTCTCTTTAGCGTTCTTTTCCCTGCAAACTCCCCCAATCCTCCCCGAAACCGTCCATATCCGCCATCCCACCCATTGGCCCTGCTTCCATTCAGCGAAATCCCTGCCTATTAGCTACTTTACTGCTCAGCTCAGAACACAACACATGTCCTTATTGCTCCTCTCCGACCTGTACACTCGCACTTCCACCAGCGCCTCTCCCTTTTCCTCATCCTTGAAAGTGACACTTTTGCGTCTGTAGGAGTGGCTGCTGCGTTTTGTGGGGTTGAGAGTCAACGCAGGCTTGAGACTCATTGGTCTTGACGGCCGCTGGGAGTGTGGAAGCTGGGACTGACTCAAAGTGGCTTCCAGCGCTGAATCTGGCACTATACGCATCTTGGAGTTATTAGGGTTGGTAGAGTATGGGGGAGGCAGCGGAGCATAGGGGAAGGAAGGAAGGGGACACTGCAGGGCAGTTACTGCTTAGTACTAACTGTAGCTAAAGAAAAGGGGGAAAGAGGACTGGATGGTACTGTCGATCAAGCCTTGAACGGCATTACCTTCGAAATTCGGGTTTTCTGGCTTATTTCCACCTGATTTTCAGACAAAAGTCTGCTCCAAGGCGATTTCCAGCCTATTTATACGTTTATCCACTGAATCTATAGCTACTATCCTACGCCTTCGTACGTCGCTTGGCATTGAGACTAGGCAAGTAAGGCAAGAAGGACTGGTGCTGTGGTAAGGGCGTTTCTTGGAACCAGGGATGGCGCAAGGCTTCTGCTGCAGAAAGACGCTTCCTAGGGGCGTACTGCAGCAGGCTGTCCAGTAGCTCCAGGCCTGCTTCGCTCAGAGTGGGGTCGCCTATGAAGGACACCTGGGGGAACTTGTCGCGGAGGCGACTGGGATTTGGCTTGGAAATCCGCAGCAGAGAGGCATGCTTGAGTGTCTGCATCTCCACCCAGTCCTCCTCCCTCGGAGTCCCCAGCACCGCTATGATCTTCTCAACCTGGTCCATCTCATTGGCTCCCGGGAACAAGGGCGTCCTCAGGATCAACTCAGCCATAATGCACCCCACACTCCACATGTCAATAGCGGCTGAGTAGGTTTCCTGGCCGAGCAGCAGCTCCGGGGCTCTGTAGAACAGAGTCACCACCAAGTGTGTGTACGGCCTCAGCGGGTCTCCATACTTCCTCGCCAGTCCGAAGTCGCAGATCTTCAACTCGCCCTGGTTGTTCAGCAGTAAGTTGGACGTCTTCAGGTCTCGGTGCATTACGAAGTTGTCATGCAAGTAAGCCACTGCACTCAGTAACTGCTGCATTAAGCACTTCACCTCCGCCACTGTGAATTTCGAACTTTCGATTAGTGTCTTTAACTCGTGGTCCATGAACTCCATGACCATGTACACTTTGTCGAGGGAGGAGCCCACCACCACTTCCGAGACCTTGACGAGATTGGGGTGACTCAGCTGCTGCAGGAGACTCATTTCCCGCAGAGAAGTGATGGGGAAGCCTTCCTTCTCTTGCGTGGATTTGATCTTTTTGAGCGCCACTACTTGTCCTGTGGCTTTGTCGCGTGCTCGGTAGACTATGCCGAATGTGCCTTCGTCGATGCTGTTGAGGTACTCGAAGCAGTCCACAGAGCGGCAGCCATTCAGCAGCGCACTTCTCTTTCTTTCCATTAGCCTCCTACAGTACTAAGCGCTCTACTCTGGCTGGGGAGGAAACCTTGCAAACTGCTTGTAACAGAGGCTAGGTATGTGTGGAGAGAACACTGGAATAGGTCAATGCTGAATTGCTGTGATGCCTAAAATCGGCTTCTTGCACTTTCGATTCTGCTAAAAATGTAGTGTTTATTATAGCAATTTTATGCGCTTTGCACGAACCCAGCATAATTCCGTAGGCAGAGTTGTATGCAGGACATATATATACAGGAGAAAACTAGATGTTTAGACTATACACCAGGCCGAAAACAAGTACAAATCGCATCTTTGCAGTGTGAATTCAGACCTAAATGAGAGAGTGGGATCTCCTACCCTCAGCAAAGCCCTGTTGCCTTCTTTTCCCCTGCACCATTATAATGGGCACCAGCTCCAGCAGTGACAAGAAGACTGATATCCCCGCGCCTGCAGACTCGGTGCAAGGCCAGGCGGCCAACCCAGGACAGCCAGTTGCCCAGCAACCTGCGAAGAAGAAGTCCTGTGGCTGGTTCACTGGCTGACACTAGACCCTCCGGAGTGCCTCAGCTGCTGTTGTGATGTCTACCGACCAACATTAGTCGCTGGACTGAGAGTAGCTCTAACGTCCCTAGGTCAAACTGTGTCCTAAGTAGGCAAAACTGCCTGTCTTGCAGAGAGACATTAGACTTAGAGTTAGGCGGTTACAGGCGTAGTGCGGATAGTGGTGATTTGCCATTCTAAGGGCTCTTTTGCGCATGTGCCCTTGAGGAAGAGCTGTAGGTTCGGCCAGCAGCCCTGTGAAAAAGGCGACTTCAGGGCCTTCGGCCTGTCTTGCAGGTAGGTGACTTTGGCCCAGGACCGGTACTCCCAGGTGGTCAAGTTGCAGAGCATTAGCACTGTTTGGTAACTCGCCAAAGAGCTTAAACCCGCCAATACCAGTCCTGTTACCCCCACTAGCACGACTCTTAAGTACCATATAGCGTCCTTATCGTCTCCGTTTAATTCCACTGCAACAGCTGCTATGCCCACTGCGGCTTCCAGCCACTGGAGGTAGAGGTAGCCTAGGAACAGGCTGTGGTTCCGCTGGCCAATACACACACTAAGCCAGGGGCAGTGGTGGTCGTAGCGTGCAATACAGCGCTTGCACACAGAGCAGTGCTTCGCCCGCAACGGCTGGTCGATGTTGCAGAGCATACAATAGCGCAGTTCCGTGTGATTGTCCAGCTTTTCACTGCTGTTTGCAGCTGCTGAGATTTGAACTTGCCTCAAGTCTTGCAGTAAAATCTCGACTTCGTCAGTCCTTCTGGGCGGCAAAGAGACCACAGGCTCCGCTATCACCTCGTTTCCACTCACAAAGTCCTCATTTCCCTGGTCATCTGGTAGATCCCGGAATTGGCTTTCCTTGCAGGAACTGCTCGCTTCGAGACTTACGTTTAGGTGAGAAGTCACTTCTAACTCATCAGGCGCTGGAGAATCCGCGGATTTCGGAGGCAATTGAGCCAGTTCTGGTCTGAAATTGGGTAAAGACTGGTCGACTTTGGCGATGGACTGGTCAGCTTTGAGGACAGATTCGAAGGGGGAGTTGGAAGAAGTACTTGGGGAAATATACAAATGGGGGGAAGGCGCGGGAACTGGCTTTTCCTCAGGGTTGACTAGTGGTGGAGGCTCAGTTAGAGCGCAGAAGCCTGGGTTCGTGCAGGCTGTCACACACTTTAGTATGCCCGCAGCTGCACAAAGTGTCCAAAACACATATGTCAAGGCCGTGTCGTCCCGCAGTGCCCGGCCTTGCAGCAATCCCAGCAGCAGAAAGAGCCCATGCAAAGCCCAAGATACGAATAGTCCTGCCTTCGCCATGCTTTACCTAATGCGTAAAGAAGCCTCCCAGCTGGTTCCTAGCGAAGCCTGCGTTGGTTTCTCTCTTGTGGAAGTCGTTCATTACGTCCATCGCCTTGTGCGACTTAGTCTTTAGCATGTTCGGGCCTGAAGTGCCCATTCGAATGTTCGCGTTTCGAGCCATGTGGAATAACTGCTGCTTGGCTGTGGGGGACACGAAGCTAGCAGACCGCATGAGTGTAGTTAGGTAGAAAGTGCGAGCGGAGGGAGGCCGCTTCTTGAGACTGGCCACGAGCAGGCCTTGCGTGTTGGGGCGCTTGGGCGTGGAGAAGCGGTTGGGAGCGCTTTGGTAGCGAGTCACGATGCAGCGGGCACTGTTGTAGCGAGTTACATCGTCCAGCTTGTGGATGGCTGGGTAAGTGGGGTTGAGGGAGCGAGAGCCGAAGTAGAAGCCTTTGGGCTTGGGCCGGTGCTCAATGTAATGCGTGATTCGCAGACTGCCCTGTACTGGGTCCATTATTATCCAGCATGGAGACTTAGCCACAGACAAGTGATAGAGAGAACTGTAGATTACTGAGGGAAGCCAGTTTCTACTACTATATAAATAGCGTCGTGTGCGTTGCTTTAGTGTATGGAGTTGGGATTTCCGCCTAGTCTGAGCGGGAAATCATCTGGTTCTGTGATGAAAGGGACAATGTGACACAGATGCACCTTTTCTATATTTCCGTGTACATTGGTGAGATTTGTAGCAATGGACGAAGAAATACGCGAATGAACGTATCAATCAGAGCCGATTCTGCCCCAGTTCTGGCCTTTCTAGCACCAAAGTGCCAACTGATTGTCCCTACAATGCCCAATTCCCTCCCTTGCCTACCAACCAGTCTCTCTAGGGACTACAGGACCACTGCCACTCCCTCCCACCTTCAGTAGTGCTGCCCTCTCCCTCCCCAAGTCCCCATTCCGATATAATATTACCAAATGGGCAGTACGTGTTCAAACAACAGGGTGCCGACTAGCAGTCCCAGTCCCAATTCCAAGCAGTCTGAAGCTCGCTGTGTCTCCAACGGCCTGATCTGGGCTAGTTTGAGACCCAGTGCTGAAGAATCTCGCAGACTTTGCCTGGGCTTTCCTTCCGCGAGTCTGTAGTGACGTCACTAACTGGTAGTTTAGTGAGTGTTTGTAGTAAGATTGGGTATGACAGGCACACAAATCGGGACTAGTTAGTTGGTCGAAATGCAGGGTTTTTGGCGAGAGCTGGAAATTTGGTTAGAAAACTGACTACAGAAAGACGGGGAAACACTTCCAAAGGGACGAGAAAAGCTCCAAATCGCAGGCAAATCAGCCTAGTCCTATCATTTACGACTTACGCAGGACCTTCAGCCCTCTCAACTGCCCTTTGAGACTCGCCATATGCGTGTCTATGGCCTTCAGTCTGCCCTCCACCTCCTCCCTCCTCTTCCTGCCCACCACAGTCCTGGCTCTCTCCGGCAGCTTCAAGTACTCACTGTCTAGTTGCTGCTTTTCTTGCTGTAAAAGGACGAGTTCTCGCTCTAGGCCTTCAGAAGCACTGCGCACGGAGCTGGGCCACTCGTAGTGGTCTGGAGGGGACTCGGTGGAGCGGGCTTTGCGCAGAGACCAGTCCTGGTCCCGCTCTGGCTCTTGAATTGTGACTCGGGGCTTTAGGGCTTTCGCCCGGTCATAGTCCCGGCTGTAGTCCATGGACTGCCGGGCGGAAAACGACTGCACCTCCTGTACTCGGCCAGGTGACAGTCTCGATAGCTCTGGTCTGCTCTGCACAGCCACGAACTTGGCATAGTTGTCGCTGGTAGTCTCCAACTGTCTCTGCAGCAGGTGCACTTGCTGCGTCAATCGGTTGATTTCCACATTGGTATGCTGTTGTCCGTTCACTCTGGCCCGCCTTTCGCTGTTCTGCAGGTCGAACTTGGCCTGGTCGAGCTGCAAATTGGCCTGCTCCAAGGCGTTGTTGAGGGACTTGACCTCTCTTTTGAGGGTGTCTTGGTCGTTTTGGTACTTCTGGCTGTACTGGAGTCTGCTCCTTTTCAGCTCCTCCAGGTCCTTCACAGTGCCGACGAAGCGCTCCTGCAGGTCCTCGAACTGCTCTTCCATTTGTCCCAGCTTCTCATTCGCAGAGGCTAGTTTGTGCTTTTCAGTATTCAAAGCGCTGTCCAGCTTTTCGTTGCGGTCCCTGAGGCCCCTGTTTTCAGTCTCCAGCTCGAGGAGGCGCTGACGCATGGCTTTGTCTCGCTCTTCTACCTGGGCCTTCAACTTGTCGATGTAGTCTCGGGCCAGTTCCATCTCTTTCTTCGCGAAGGCGGCTTCTTCCTCAGCGCTTTGGACCTTGCGCTGAAGAGTAATGTCGATTGGCTCACTAGGCCGGTCCTGCAAAGCTTGTCGCAACTGGTCGATTTCGTCGTCTTTATCCTTGATCTGGTCCTCGTAGGTGTCTTTGACCTTGGCTAGTTCCGCTTTGAGTTCTGTGAGTTCGGGGGACGGCAGGTCCGAAGTGCGGGGACGAGGCTCTGGAGGTCTCTGGGGCCAGTAAGGCTGTTCGTAGGACGGGTACTGAGGAGGCATCATAGACATCATAGGCATCATGGGCGGCTGCATCATTGGAGACTGGAAAGCTGCACTCTGCGCCATAGGATTGGGCATCATGCCAGGCATCATGCCCTGCATCATCGCAGGTCCAGACATCATTGGGTGCTGCATCTGACTTTGCGGCATTGGACCTGGCTGCATTCCCCCCTGCATCATAGGACTGCCCATCATCTGCCCCTGCATCATCCCTGGGTACCCCATTTGCCCCTGCATGTAGTTCATAGGGTAGAACTGCGGCTGGAACATCGGGTAGTACGGGGGCTGTCCCTGGGGAGCGGCAGGCTGAGGAGGGGCTTTGGAACTCTCAGAACGGCTGTCTTCGCTGGAAGTCTGCTGAGCTTCGGGAGGAGAAAGCTTGGGCGAGTCGAAGGCGGCTGTTTCCACCTGCTGAGTGCGCTGCTGGGCCTCGAGGAGCTGGTCTTCTAGCTCTTTTATTCGGCTTTGGAGCTGCGCATTTTCCCCTTCGTCCGCCATTCTATAGCCCCAGTCGCATAATAATCGGCAGTGATTTGTCTGGCTGAGACTTAGATTCATACCTGTCAGGATTGGGAAACTCCCAAGTCACCAGCTGGCAATTCCCTCTTCAATTCCAAACAGCCTCGACTAGCCGAACACACTGTTTACTACGTAAATCAGCTCTATAAAGGCCACTTCTATGACTATTCGTGAGCTTGGTCCTTTCTCCCATCTACAAACGGGCTTATTCTTCAATCGCTGAGGCAAGTGTAGGCCAGAATAGGCATAGGAAGGGCTGTATAGCAAGAAGATGAGTAGAAGCGACAGATCTCTCAATACACCCAGCGATATAGTAGGAAATGAAGGCCTTTGTGACCTTTTTGCGTATACGGCCCTAGATTGCAACTGGACAGCCTCAAGGACTAATATGCCTTTAGCTACATCTAGAGCCTACCCGCCCTTGCGCTCCACTCGCCTCACCTTGGGCTTGCGCTGTGGAGCTTCCGCCCTGAAGTCGGGAATTTCATTCACTATCGACTGTTCCTCGAAGTTGTCCTGCCAAAACTTGCTGACTTCGGACTTCTGTTCCTCGAGTTCCTTCTGGGAGTAAGTGGCGACTAGGGGTTTGGGCTTCACCTTCACACTGCTGGACTCAGGACCTCTGATGCGGATGTCACTGCTGGGCAGGGACTTCGGCTGCAGGGAAATGCGCTTGCGGTCGATGGGCGGCTTGGGGGTCACTTGAGACTCGAATCGAGCGGGAATTGCGTCTTTAGGGATGGGATCGATGGGCAAAAAGGGCAATTTCCTGCCTTTTTTCTCGGAAAGGTTCATCAATCCGCCTAAAAGCGACTTCCGCCCCACAGGCGTATTGGCTGCACTGCGGTTCCTAGGCTCGCAGTCACTACTGTACGTCAAATCCGCAGTCCTCAGTTTCGGCGAAGTCTGTGGAAGAAACACTTTGAGCGTAGTCAGGTCCACCTCCCTACCCAACTCCTCACTCTCCGACACTGCATGTATATTCCCCCTACTCACATTGGTCGAAAGCACCATTTGACTCTTCGTATCAGTCGTAGACACATTCGATATGTCCGTCTGCGAGCGGCACTGCGCCATTATGGGCTTGAACTCCCCCATCGACTCACTGGTGTCCGCCTCTCGCTGGTAGTCGAAGTCCTCGAAGGGGTCTGTGGAGCCTGCGGGCAGTGGGTCTCTGCCTAGGTGGGAGAAGTCCACTTCGGTGGTGGTGTACTCGGGGTCGAAGTTGGAGAGACGGAGGTTGGGGATGAAGGGAGGGGACTTCTTGCGGTGGAGGAAGCGAGTCCAGTTGATGGTGGCGCACCAGGGGTGGTTCTTGATTTCGGTGAAGCCGTCTAAGGACCCAAGTCTCAGCCTGGGATCCTTCGCCAGCAGTCCCGAGAGCAGCGCCCTCGCATTTTTTGACAGAAAATTGGGCAGTTTCAGTGGTTCATTCTGTATGGCCTCATACATCGCAGCTCTGTTTTTCTCGTAAAAAGGCGGCAGGCCTGTGAGCATTTCGTAGAGGAGTGCGCCGAGGCTGTAGTGGTCCACGCCCCTGCCGTGGCCTGATTGTCTCAGCATTTCAGGACTCATATATTCAGGAGAGCCGCAAAAGCTATAGCAGACGCCTTGGCGAGCCACCCCCGCCTTACTCAGTCCGAAGTCTGTCAGTTTTATATGTCCGTCTAGGTCCAACAGCACATTTTCAGGCTTCAAGTCGCGGTAGATGATGTCGCGCTGGTGCAGGTACTCAAGGCCCAATAGGATTTCAGCGAAGTAGAACCTGGCTTGGTCCTCTGTGAGTCGGCCCAGGTTGCGCAGGTGGAAGAAGAGTTCGCCGCCTGGGCAGAAGTCCAGCACGAGGAACAGTTCAGACCTCTATATAGGCTTTACCGTCTGAAAGGCCCAGTGCAGCTTGACTATGAAGGGATGTTCTGCGGCGGCCAGGATCTTGCGCTCGGAGAGAATCTGCCCGGCTTTGTCCTCTCGCAGTAGGAAGGCTTTGTTCATGATTTTGACTGCGTAGATAGCGCCTGTGTCCCGCTTGCGCACTTCCACTACTCGGGAAAAGCCGCCTTTGCCGATTACTTTGACAGGGTCGAAGTGGGCGAGGGAAAGAGTGTCAGGGACGGACTCTGAATGGACTTTACGAGCGAACACAACAGTCAATTCCTCCCCATCTGCAAGTGGCTGCAGCGTCCTCTCCATGCGTGTGAGCCAATAGTCCAGGATTTCCGTGTTGGCTTTGGTTCTCAGCGCCACCACGTTCTCAGAGCAGCGGCGAATGGACTCAGACAGAAGCCAGCCACAGGTAAGCATGTCATCAGGGATGAGCAGACGTATCTGGGAAGGGCCGAAGTCGATGTGGACGGACTTGGAGCAGGACTCTGTCACTGGAGCTCGGGCGAGGCGGTGGGAGGAGTAGCGGGGACGCTGCAGAGTGTTCCGCTGGGTGGTTTCTGACTGTCCCATTAAGATTAACCTGTATTCGGGCAAATCCCACTTGAGTGCTCTTTTCTTTCTCGCAGTTCTGAGCGATTTCCGCGGGGGGGATTTAGGCTTCGGTGCCTCTTCGGCCGTACACTCGTCTCCAATCCTTGCCTTTGCTTGCTGTCCTGTCTTCACTCTTTTCCCTGGGTCTCAGCTTCACCTTCGGTCTCCTCAACATTTCCACGGACTCATTGCCTATATCCACCATCAGCAGACTCTGACTCGGCGCCTCTGTAGAGGTCTGATCCTGCTGAGTACTCAGAGTCCTCGGGACTGCAGAGGCCTGTCGAAGCAGACGTAGCGTCTTGGAGCTACTAGAGCGGTGCAGCAGAAAACTAGTAACCGACCGAGACATTTCCACTTGAGGAACCGACTCCTCACGTATATCGCTTTCCGTGTCCTCAGCCTCCCAGTGCGCAATAGTACTGATGTTCACAGGGCGGAAAGCAAAGGATGCGCTGGGCCTAGCCTTCTCCACCTGGCTTCCTCTTTGCATCGCTATCGACAGTCTGTTGACCCTTATTTTCTGCAGCACAGCTGTGGTCTTCGCTGGGTGAAATCGATTGAGAGCTTCCAACTCCTCATCAATGTGCAAAATAGGGTCGTACATCTGCTCCAACTCCCTAGTGCTGCTGAGGATGTCGGTGCGCTGGGAAGGGGCGGCGGAGGTGAAGATCTCTAGCCAGGCCTGGGGCAGGGGCTGTGAAGTGATGTAGGTTTCTTCGGGGATGAAGACTTGGCTGAAACGGCGGATGGAGACGGGGAGGGACTTAGGGTGGATTTCCCGGTCCAAAGAGAACCCAATTTGAAGCCGCACTTCCCCCTGAGAGTGCTCCTCCCCAAACAGCAGCACTGTATGCGAAGCCAAAAACGCAGTAAACATCGAGAAATCGAAGGAGAAAAAAGCCAGCGGCGCAAAGGTGCCCTCCAGCACCGAAACAGACTTCTCACTGTCCGTCAGACTCAGGCGCATTTCAAGCTTGCGACAGATCGGGCCTGTGGACGGGTCCTTTACCGCAAAGAAGTAGTGCAAACGAGTAATGGGCAGACTGAAGCTGCTCTCTGCGCCAACGATGAAGTCGGAAAGCCTGCGAGAGTAGCGCAAGCCCAGAAAGTCATAGTGCAGCCACCAGGAGAAGTCCACTTCCAGACCTGCGGATAGATTCAGAGTTTCAAAGTGAACCAGTACTCTCCACTCGTGTATGGCTGTCGGCATAGTAATGGGCTGAACTACCTCTGCTTCCCTGGCGAAATCCACCTCTCTCACAGGTATGCCCAGCAACTTCGCCAGCCTCACTTCCTCCTTTTCCAGCTGAAACTCCGACATTACCAGCATGTAGCAGATTTCACACACTCGCAAAGAGTGGGAAATGCTGTCCACGGCGGTGGCTCGGATGTGGGATAAGTCCATCCCTGCCCTGTTGTTCTTGAGTGCATGGTGCTTGTACTGCAGCAGTAACTTGTAGGGCAGCATTTTGCAGAGTTCGCTGGGACGGTAGGGCAGTAGACATAGGCGGCAGTGCTTGGAGTCTAGCTGTTCGTCCTGCCGCTCCTTTATCACTTGTTTTCTCTCCGCTCCCCTTAGTTTCTGCAAACTCGCATGTCTAGTCAAGCGCGCTTCATTCACCTTCCCGTCATACAGGAAGCCTTTGCAGCTGATCAGCCAAACCACCCCCTGCAGGTCTCGAATGAAGTCCAGCACCAGGGTTTCAAAGCGGATGTGATAGTGGAATGTGAGGAAAGATATCAACTTCGCGGTGATTTCACAGAGGTTGGCAACGATATGGCCACTGACTTCCGTCACTTCCAGTCGAGCCATGCCGAATTCAGTGCTGAGCGCATATCGACTGCTGTCCTGCGGCAGTTTGATGGAAAAGGCCTTGGAAGCACTTCCTCTAGTCCTATAGAACAGCCGAGTTGTCACAATTTGGCCTCCCGCAGTCGGCACGAACTTCTGAATCGACCCATAGGCTGGGAACTGCAGCTTGTTAAACTTCTCTGTGACTTCAGGCTTGCTGAGACAGACCACGCGAGCGCCGTAGCCGCGGTCATTGGTATTGCGCAGCACTGCTGCAAAGGCCCCCTCAGAACTGTCCAAGGTCCTTAGAAAGTCTTTCAGTTCGAACTCCTTCAGAGACTTTACCCGGCCTTGATCGGTCCGCAGCCACATGATCACCTTGTAAATGACCAAAATATCAGGGATATTGATATGTAAAGGAGCCGAATTGCAGTGTGTTGCGATGGCTAATAGGAACAAAAGCCCTGGCTTCAGCGGCAATTTGTCGTAGTAATCGTTGGAAGGCGGCTTGAACTCGATTTTCCCGCTGATGCGTTTCTTAAGCTTCTCTACGGCTTTGTTCTCCTCCCGCAGTTTATCAGTCCACTTGCTGACAAAGCCGCTGATTCGAGCGAGTTTGGAAAACCCTTCACCAGAACCTTCCACAGAGAGGTTTAGATCAGAGGTAGACTTGGGCACATAAGGAAAAGGGATATCGGAGGGAGTGGCTGCGAGCACTTTGGGAAGGACGGGAGCAGAGGGTTTGATGAAGAGGGAGGATAGAGAGGGCTTCACAGGAGAGGAGACTGGGGGGACTTCGGACTGGCTGGAAGACAGGGAAGTGGGAGACTGGACGTCAGCCTTCTCAGAGGTCTCTGTGATAGCCCGCAATAGCGTGCCTCCAGTGGTCTTGCTGTCCTTCCTCCTCAGTACATTAAACATTTCATATGTGGTCCTACCTGTCTGCCCAAGCAGCTTGCAACCTGCACAAGTACCAGTACCGCGCCTCCGACCAGTCCTTGCTGTACAACTACGTCCTGTCTCCACTGTCCGCCTGGCTAGTGCGGTACGTCCCTCGCTACATCTCGTAACTCCTACCCAGTGCCAACGTAGTACGTAGCTACATAGTTGACCTTGGCGGGCTTCGCCTGCAATGCGATAGGGTACGGACTGTGCGCCTGGTGCAGCGGAGTGGACATGCATGGAGAAGTACCAGGGACAACTCTATGGGTGTGCAGTGGCCTGTACTTCGGCTGGATGGTGCTGGATAACATGGACGGGAAGCAAGCAAGGAGACTCAACTGTTCCTCCCCACTGGGACTGCTGTTTGACCACCAGGTGGATGCTATCAATGTGTGGATGACGGCTTCTCTAGTTAGTACTGCGATGCTATATGGCGACTCGCCGGTGACCTTGTTGTTGTGGCTAATTGGAGCGATTCCATTCTTCTACACAACCTGGGAGGAGCTCTTTATCGGGTCGATGGACTTCCCCTGTGTAAATGGTCCTAATGAGGGCTGCTTAGTGATTGGAGGATTGCTGATGTATACCGCCTACGCAGGCAGTGAGGCCTTTGTAGAGGGCAAGTGGGTTGGCTGGGAGGTCAGGTCCGTGCTAATCGCAGGCTTCCTCCTGGCCTCAGTGGTGAATGGTCTCTGGAGCATTGGCCGAGTGTGGTTCAAGTTGAATTACCGAGCTGCCGCCCTGCGAAGCTCTTTGGCCTTCTGGCCCTATCCTTTGACCCTCGCAGTTCTCTACCTGCTTTCTCCGGGACTGCTGCTGTGGACTCAAACCCGCTGGGTGCTGATTTGCATTGGCTGTCTGTTCGCGAGAGAAATGGCATTCATTCAACTAGCACATGTAACTGAGACCAATTACCGCCCACTAGGCTTGGTAAACGGCGGGATCATGGCCGCGCTAGTACTGAACACACTAGGGAACTATCTAGAGTAAGAACCATACAGGGTGGTGTCTATTGGGGAAAAGGAGTTTCTGTGGGCCGTGACTATGTGGGCAGTGACTGCGTACGTGTTTCTAGCCTATGGAGTGACTGAGGAAATCAGCAAGGAGTTGAAAATTCCAGTGCTGGCGGCGCCTCCCGTGCTTTCTGCAGAGTCCATACAGCTAGTCTAGGCAATCTAGAAACAGCATACTGGGCACTTGTGCACAGTAGCATCTATAGATATTTCAATATTAGAGCAACGTTTCAGTTCCAAGCCGTGACTGCAAGGCCCAGGACCCAGCGTAGCTATTGCATATTTCTTACATCAGTACTAAGCCCCATAGTAAATGGGCTGCGGTAGTCTGAAAGGCACCCGCTCCAACGTCATCTTCCTCCCAGGACCCGAAAGTACCTCCTACTCAGCCCACTGCTACAACCGCACCATCACCATGCACGCTCTCAAGCAAAGCACTGACGGACGTCCTCCCTCCCAAGTGCAAATAACGTTTCCCGTTACAGAAGCCATGCTATCTACGTCTAAGCAGTTAGAGGTGGAAGGCAGGCAGTTCTGGGTGTCTGCGTGTGTACTGCCAGGCATGGACCCTCACATGACTAACGACAAGCAGTGTCAGGACATGTGCTTTTTCGACACAGATGGGTCGAGTTTAATGTGCGGAGAGTTCGATGGACATGGCAGCAATGGACGGTCGGTGGCGCACTTTTGCGCTAAGAGCATTGTGCAGCTGTATCAAAGTAGTGGGGGGAAGTGGAGTGACGACCCTTCGGCTTTCCTTGAGATGGTTACAAAGAAGGTGGATGCGGACCTCCAATTGTCCACTAACGGAGTAGACGTCACTGGCTCTGGCACGTAAGCTTTACTCAGCACGGAAGTGCTTTTCCTCCTCCTCAAAGACACAGTGCATATCGCAGGAGTAGGGGACTCGCGCGGTATATTGGGTAGTCTCGACCCTCCGGAAGAGCCCCCAGCGCAGCCTAGACCTTTGCGTGGGGAAGCCAAGATTCACATGGATCTGATAAGCAGCAGAAGGGCAGTGTCAGTCAACTCCTCCGTCCAGTCAGTCCAGCTCACAAAGGATCAAAAGCCGGAAGACGTCGAAGAGTTAATCCGCATATTCCGCTGTGGAGGCCGCGTGCAGCAGTTAAAAGACGAAAAAGGCAACAAAATCGGACCCTACCGAGTCTGGAAGCCCAACACCAACGGCCCCGGCCTCGCCATGTCCCGCTCCATCGGCGACACGCAGGGCACAGACCTCGGCGTCATTTCCGACCCAGTCCTCACAGAGTACCGCATGAACTGGGAAGCGGACTTGTTCATGATCTGCGCATCTGACGGCGTGTGGGACGTGATGGAGAATGACGACGTAGTGCGGTTCGTGGAGAAGTACCGATACAACTGCGTGAGAGGAACCACCACGGCTCCAGCAGGAGAGCCTGTGAGCTGCAGAAACGCCACTATCGCTCAAATGCTATGTGAAGAGGCTCGCACTCGCTGGTTCTCAATCGTAGAGAAGGAGGAAGTCTTCATCGATGACATTTCCTGTGTCATCGTGGAGTTCAGAGATGCGCAGAATGAAGCCCCAGAGGCTTCTCCCCGCAAGGCGCTGCGAGACAGTGTCCCTACCGAGGACAGCTCGCCTAAGAAGGAAGACCGCACACGCGTATTTCGCTCTCCATAGTGCTTTCTTCTAAAGCTCTGTTCCCACTGGATTAGGCTAACTAGTGTACTTCTCTATACGAGTGCGCAGGCGTTCATAGTACTCAGTCTTGACCGCGACTCTCCTCTCATACTCACTGCCTGCATACGTCCTGCACTTCTCTCTGATCATCTGCAGCAGGTAAAACACCACGTGTTTCTCTGCGTAGTTCACCAGACTTTGAGGGATGAGTGCGAGGTGAGGGTTGGTCTTCGCTACGAAGGACACCTGGGTTCGGTTGGGCTCAAGCATCATAATGTTGATACAGCCGATAGGCACATCTGCTCTGATGAGTCCTGCTTCTGGCTCGGGCATGGATACGCCTAAGTAAGAAGGCGAAGTCACGTCACGGAATAGTATTAGTGCGGAGCGGTTAGGACGGATGGCCACGCCTACCGCACTAATAAGGATGTACCGGTTGCTGCAGGGCCAGGGGATGTCCAAGGCGTAGCGCAGCACTTTGCGGTACTGAGTCACGTCGGAGACAAGGTCGACCCGCTTGAGCACTTTGATCCAGGTGGTGAGCAGGTCAATTTCTGAGAAGAGTGCGAGGGCAGGGAAAATTGGCTGCTCCATGATCATTTCCCCTCTGATGAAGAACTCGCTCCCGCTACCTTTGTAGAAGGTCGCGATTTCCTCAGTGTCGTTCACCATTTCCCAGCTCTCTAGGTCGCCGAGGAGGGCCAGAGCCTGCTGCGCTCCCTCAATGTCCGCCTTTAGCAGGGCGACTTCCTCTACTGCATGGAAGGCCACCAGTTGAGCAGGACTCATGGTCTTCTCCCAAGTCTGCATAGCATCCTGGGCTTCCACAATGAGGTCTTCCTGGAAGAGAGACTTGAGCTCTGCGATGCGTTGCTGGAACTCCGTCTCCTCCATTAACTGCTAACTAGGAAACAGAGACCTTTCTGAAGGAGGGAGTCCTGGCTTGCATTGCCCTGAATATAAGGAATAGTCCTGGGTCGAAGGACTTCGAAGTCGGGATTTACCCTGCTTCACTTTACTGTCTGTTGATGACATATGCTGACCCCAGTCCTAGTCTAGCAGCAATAGAGGTAGAAATGTCTGATATAGTAGAGGGGTTACAGGCTGATACTAACCTACTCCCTCTAATCCAACAAGTCCTTCCCCCATCAACCACGCAATCCTCCTCCATACAGTACAGAGACTACCTCATGGTTGGATGTATTAACTACTTGGGTGATACAGTCCAGGGCGCTGTTCCTCGACCTTGTCCAGATCTTGGCACAGACAGAACTCCGCATCCAGCCCGGCTCCCACACTCACAGGCTCACACGGTCCTGCATATTTGTCCTTGCGGGAAAAGCTTATCACCCTCACTTCACCTGGGTAGCCCTGGTACCGGTAGGGGTCTATTGGGTACCAGTCTACAGACCGATCGAAAAGCACGTTTTTGTCGTCGGTTCCCACAATAGCAGTGGTTTCGATGCGAGCGGTGGACAGCTCTTTGATAGTGAACTCCATTTTGATTTGCTCGAGTTTATTGTTGATGCTGTAGCCGTACGCCTTTCTGACATAGTCGAAAGTGAGTTTGCGACACAGCAGTCCTCCGGGTAGTTTCGCAGGCATATAGACTCTTTCATTGATCAATCTCACAGTTTCTTCAGCGATTTCCAGCAGTAACTGGTGCAAGTCTCCCTCTCCATTGGAGTGCAACAGCAGAGACGGCACTTCCTCAGTGACTTCCAGACAGCTGCAGTACCAAGGGTCGATAGAGGCGTCCTCACACCTCCGCCAGTCCGGGATCTTTTCCCTGTGCAGGATGTAGGCCTTGGAGAGGTAAGCTTCTTCATGCACTGGGAAAAGGGTGCTGTAGGGCTGGGTGAACAGGTCGAGGATCGAAGCACGGAAGTCCCGCTTAGAGACCAGGCGGTAGCTGTTGTGCCACAAAGAGTCCAAAGACCCAGGAATGCGATTCAGCAGGGAAGTTTGCGTAAGGAAGTACATCACTGGCAGCTTCAGCTCCTGGTCTGCCTGCAAGTCCCGGTGCCACAGTCCGAACTTCATCCCGTGGTCTCCTTGGATCATTATTGCCAGGTCGCTTCCAGGACCGAAGGCGCCTAAGTAGCGCTGCAGGAAGTCCAGCAAGTCCTCATCCAAGGTAGCTGCGTACTGTCCCGAACTTTCATGCGCTCCCTCTAGGTGGATGTAGTGGAATTGGTTGAGTCCTTGATACAGCCGGGACAGGCTGTAGGTGTAGTTGAGCAGGTGGTAGTGCGCCCAGTGAGGCCCGATGCAGCGCCTTTCTGACTGGCCTTGAGAGTGTTTGGACATCACGAAGGTCTCCGCTACGCAGAAGAAGGTGCTGACGTGGTGGTCCACAGTCAGTTGCTTCCCAATCTTGTTGTTGAAGTTCGAGCCGCAGGCTTCAAAGCCAATGTGCGTCACATAGCCCAGGTCCTTCGCTAGGCTCCACAAAGAATACGGACCAGTTTGTTCTTTGGATTTCGCTTCTCTGGAAAATGGGATGGTTTTATTAGTGAACATAGGAACCATATTCTCAGGCGAATGCTTAGCCATGACATTATGCACCTTGAAGTCGAACACTGAGTACTCCGTTTCATTATTCAGTCTGTTCAAGTACTCCACCGTCTTCGGCATCTTGCGGTAAAAGTGTCTGCGGGAGAAACTGTCCACTGCTATGAACAGCACAATTAAAGGCCTGACCGGCTGTCCCTTCGCTCGCTTGTCCATAATGGCTTTGGCTCTGGTGTACACTTCTGGTCGAAGGCGGGGGAGAAGGATGGCTTCTGTGAATTCGTCCCCGCAGGAGCCATATACGTACTCCCCGTATTCGTATTTCACAGGCTTGCCTGGGTAGCTTTCCACTTTCCAGTGCTTTTCGACCTCTGGCAGCTTCAGTTCGTCAGTCAGGACTATATCCTTCGGGTGCAGAATATATCTCCCGGCAATGCCATTCGGACATTCCATAGAGAACTCCCCCTTCTCTGGGTCGAACCACATCTTGGGTCTGGGCTCATAAAGGGGCAAGTCCCTACAGTGAGTCTTATTCCAGGGCGGAAATATCTCCGCTCCCTTAGCCTTCGTATATCCAAAAGTCGTAGGCACACAGGCCAGCTGGGCGGTCATATTGGACACCACTTGGTCATCGTCTAGGTCAAAGGGCTGGCGGAAGGGCACAGTCGCTGCGAACTCGGAGTTGGAGAGAGTGGCTTCCCAGGAGCAGTTGATAGAGCAGGGTACGTAATTGGTGACCTTGTCTTCACTCATTCCGAAGGAATAGGACCTTGTGGCGGTCCACAAGTCTGTCCCTGTCCTGTATTTGTCTGGTAAGACGGCTTCACTCCATAGAGGCCAATCTCTTGCTGTGTACACCAGGCCTGCTATGGCAGTCAGCAGGATGACACTTGCAGCTATCCCTTTCCTCGTCATACTATTACCCGCCTGAATACTTCGAAAAGGCAGGTCTACCCTTTGCTCACATACTCCTACGCTCTACGGTGACACTAACTAAGGAAGGCACAGTGCAGGGAGTGCTTTCTAGTGGCTATAATGTACTCTCGCCCTAATCGCGCGTTGCTCGAAAGCCTGAAATTCCTCTCAGTTCCTTGTCTCCTGGCAGCCAGTCTAGTCTGCAAGTACTGGAACTCAGTGGCCAACCATAGGGAAGTTTGGCTCCTACTCCTGAGCACTACAGGCCTTCCAGGTCAGTCCACCCTCAGTCCAAAGGCCTGCTACCAGACCGCTTTTCAGACCTTTCTGGTGGCTTTTGACCGCTTCGCGGTGCATAGGTACTACCCAGTTACAGGGAAGTGGAGGAGCACTGCGCTTTCTGCGGGGCTGGATATTGGACAGTTTGTACTGGGAAAGCCGCAAAGATGTGACATCCGAGCAGTCTTGATCGGCCGAGAACTGGCTTTTTGCTGGGGAAATACTGCTTTCAGAGTGGTTATTGTAAACCTGCTATCAGGTATTTGTCAATCTAAAGCTACAATGGTCTTTCCCAGGCGATATCCCGGCTTGTGTATATTAGGCAATTACGTATACGCGTTTTGCGGCAGCTATCAAGCCAAAGAGACCTCCATTTGCGAGCGATTCGCCCTACAATTGGAGCGTTGGTCCTCACTACCACAAGCCACAAGCCCCCGGCAAAGCTTCAACCCAGCACCCCACAAAGAACTCATATACCTCGCAGGAGGAGGCAGTCCCTTCATTGAGACTTTCACGCCTCAAACTACAAGTTTCCACGTAGTTTCAGTGGATTTTACGCGGTTAGACTGTGCGACTACTCTACTGGTGCAGGACTGCTTGTATGTTTTCAATGACCTGCGCTGTGCAAGTTGGAGTTTGGCTAGCAGCCAATATACTACAAGGTCGTATACAGTGAGGGAAAGCTGCAGTGTGGTCACAGCGCCGCTTGCTTGGGGCAGTTGTGGGCTCTTTCTTTGCACTTTCTGGAGAGGGTGGAAGGTCTGCAAGCTCAATTTCACCACATTGCAGTGTGAAGTCGTAGGTGTTATGGTTGACAAAGCATTAACTTAATCCCTTCCTTGCCTTAAAAATCCTCTAGGAAATTATTTCCGCGAGTCGTTTACTCTAAAACAAAGAAATCTCAATCGGATATATACAAACAGGGACCATCAGCCAGCAGACTTCTTCAATTAGTCACTCTTCTGGGCCTTCACTAGCTTATTTAGTAGAGTCGAAATTGTAGAGTCGCAATAATAATGGAGGCTCAGGGCTGGATGTGCTCCGCCTGCAGTAGCAAAGCTGCAGTCTGCTTCTGCATGTGCACTGGCACTGAAACTTTACTATGCGAGAGCTGCTTTTTCCTTCATTTCCAGAAGAATATCACAGGACAGCACCCCACCTTCCCAGTAACCATATTGCCTCAGATCAAACAGCCAGGCTTTATGGACAAACTGCAGACTCGCACAGCTTCATTGCCGCAGGTTAGGGAGTGTGCGGTAAGGAATATCGGGGAAGTGGATAAATGTATGGCGGAGTTGACATGCAAGATAGAGGAATTGAATAAGTTCTATAGCGACATGATGGAGCGACTGAGAGAGAAGAAAAGGGAAATTGAGGAGTCGATGAAGGAGGTGGAAACTACGATTTTGCAAGAAATGCCTGAGTTGAAGACGCCCTTTGGGAAGCCTTTGAGAGATTACTTGGAGAGAAAGTCCACCTCGCTAGAACTGTTCCAGTATAGACTGAGTGCCTTTGACCCGAAGAGTTTATTGGAAATTATGAACCCGTCCTTGATTAGTGATTACAGTAAGTTTCCCTATGTTTTTGGAAATAGCTTGCGAGTATATGACCTGAAGTTAAAGACGAGCACTGCCTTCACTCTGGCAGGGACGTTTACCACCGGAGCTGCCTTTTGTTTCTTGGGAAACAACGATGTTCTTTGCCTTGGTGGCTCTCCATCGTCGAATGTATATATGTTGGACATTTCTACCCAGAAGTTGTCAGCTATGCCGAACTTAAATGCTCATAGACAGTACCCTGGAATAATAAAGGTGGATTTGTGCGTTTATGTATTTGGTAGTTATAGTCCCAACTTAGCATCATGTGAGAGATTGTCCTTAACGAATCGGGTATGGACCAACCTCAAAGATATGAATTCACCTCGATTTGCTTTTCAACCTGCTGTGTTCTTGAGTGATATCTTCTTAGCGAATCCTCAAGGAGGTAGCAGAACCATAGAAGTCTTCAATACTGAAAGAGAGACTTTCAGGACTTTGTCATTCCAAGTTCCTGCTCAGATTTCTTCTAATATATGTGCCTTTGTGGTAGCAGAAGAGTTGTACCTGGCAGGAAATAGTTGTGCGTGCAAGTGGAAAATTAACTCTACGATTGAACCACAAGTAATTGCTTTCCCTAATTGGCTAAATTGCTATAGCAACAGCCCTGCTTTCGTAATAGGCAGCGAGGTTTATCTGGTCCCGTTCAGCACTGGCAACTTATTCAAGTTTAATTTTCAGACAAATTCCCTAGTTCCCTAGTTTAAAGGCTTCCATTAGTAGAATTCAACTTAATAGCCTATTTCTTAGTCGCTCACTGGACATTAAATTCTCTCAGTTTCTTCAACTAAAATCTGCATTAATGCATACGTAGAAATTATCAAATTAACGCCATTTGGCTGCAACGTTGAAGTAGCAATCAAAATAATAATTAGTTGAATTGTCCCTCCTCACTATGCGCAACTGGCTTCGCTATAGTTAGAAAAACAGCAATGTCCTGTCTTCCTAGCCGAGCAAAGCCTACTTCGCTACAAACAGAGGAGGCGGAACTGTTACTTGCCTAGCTTCTCAGCCTCCAGCTTGCGCATGTGGTCGAGCATAGTGTCCTGCACAGTTCTAGTGAAGGCCACTCTCAGTCTCTCATGCAGGCCCTCGTACTCCTCCTTCACCACGTCTCTTTCCTCAGTCACCAGCCCCAGCTTGCTCTCCAACTCCCGCAGCTCTCTGTTCATCTCCTCTCTCGCGTCCTCCATACCCTTCCGTTCCGCTGCTTGGTCTCTGCTGAGTTGGTCGATCTGAGTAAGACTGGAGTCTGACTGTTGGGACATGATGCGGGAAAGGTCGTCCTGCTCCTTAGAGTCGGACTCCAGGTTGAGGTTGAGGCCATACACCTCATTCTTCAAGTTCTCAATCCCTGCCTGCAACTGCTGCACCTGCGTCCTCAACTGCGACCTTTCATCCACCAGTCGGTTCCTTTCCGCCTCCACACTCAACACCTGCTCCATCTGCTTCTTCTCCCCCTTCGCAATGTCGCGCTGGATGTCTTGGTTTTTGCGGGTGAGTGAGGTGCGGGCTTCCTCCAACGCTTTGAGTTTTTCCTCCAGTAAGTAGAAGGAAGTGTTGTATTTCCGCTCGTAGTCGTCCCTTGCTCTGCTCTCCACGTCCCTCAGGTCCTGCAGGTGCGCAGTTTGGACCTGGGAGAGGGCAGTTTTCAGTTTCTTGCATTCGGTCTCTGCTGCGGCTTTCGCAGTGGCTAAGGCCATTTCCTTGTCGTCTAAGATGCGGGCGCGGTCTTCAGTCTCATCAGCCAGGTCGCGGAGGATCTGCTGGTGTTCTTGCTTCTGCAGTTCGTAGGCCTTGGCGGACTCGGTGTCCAGCTGGGCGTAGAGTCTCTGTTGCTGCTCCAGCCTGTTTTCTAGTGCTCTGAGTCTTTCAGTGGAGGTCAGGGCTAGTTTCTCGTACTGGTCTTGCAGTCTGTTCAGTTCCTGTGCCAGTGCACCTTTCTCGCCTACTGCGGCGCTAAGCTTGCCGTCCAGATCGTCCAGACTGCGTTCGTCCTCCGCTTCGCGCTTTACCACTTCTTCGCGGTGAGCAAGGAGATGCTCTTCCGCTTGAGCGCGAAGAGTGCGTTCCGTCTCCAGCTCTTTGATGATTTCGGACTGAATCTCCCTACTGCGCTTGCGCTCTTGGTCGAGCAGCTGCTCTAACTCCGCATTGCGAGCCTCCATCAGGCTCTGTGCGAACACATTCGCTTCGTACTTGGACTGCAGGTCTTCAGTGTAGTCCTTCTCCCGGGTCAATACGCGGGCAGAGACTTGAGGCTCGGGGTTGAGAGGGAGAGATTCCCGCGGCAAAGGGTCCAAAGGCACGGATTCACGAGGGAGAGAGTCACGGGTGTCGCGTCTGGGACTGGATAGAGACCGTGCAGTTTCCTGCGCTCCTCGTCCTCCCCGCAGCATCCCTTCGATCGCCTGCAAGATCTCATCCGGGATTTTGTTTCCGGAGAGCTCGATTCTTTCGATGGTTCTCGGAGCTGCTTGCAACGCCTGTAGAATCACTCTCCCGCCCTCAGTGCCCAGGTCATTCCAGCGTAAATCCAGACTCGACAGCACTCTATTGGTCTCTATCAGTCTGCCGAGGGAGGCCGCTCCTTCCGCTCCTATGCGGTTGTTTCTCAGGTCGAGACTGGTCACAGAGGAGTTCAGTGCAAGCAGATCAGCCACTGCCGCAGTTCCGTTCCCCAGCACATTCCACTCCAACGACAAGTTCTTAACCGTGCAGGGTCCTTTGAAGGCTGGAACCAGCCTTCTAATTCCCTCCGGAGTGAGGTTGTTCCCCCTCAGTTCGATAGTAGTGGTGCCCGGGTTATCGCGGAGATGTCTGGAAAGCAGGTCGCAGCCTTCATCTCCAATGAACGAGTCTGCGAGGTTGAGTTTGGCGGAGCCCTTTTGAGCCTGGAGACGGGTCTGCAGCTTGGCGAGACTCAGGTCGGACAGACTGGGAGCTCTGCGGGACAGGGGCAACTGGAGACTGCTGGATTGGCGCTCGCGCTCAGGAAGTTCCTCTTCGTAGCTCGACATTTTAGCCACGAATCACACTACTGGACTACCTGTGAGACTAAAATAGCCTAACAGCGATGCTGGCCTAGAGTTGATGCTGAAATTCTCATTTGTTCGAGTGTCGATGCATATAGATATTCAAACGCCTAGGGGAGCATTTGACAATGCAAGTCTGACTATCAAACGCATATAATGTTCCATCCGAGCCTGCTATAAATGCCTGGCTTCCTCTCACAAAAGCAGAGCTATTTCCCAACGGCATTTTCCCTGTAACCGCGATTATCTCGAATCGATCAGCTGATGATATCTTCCATCTTCCTATCTGTTTATTCACCAATACCCATAAAATTTCATCAATCACGAAGGAAGCCGCAAATTTGCTTTTATCATATGAGGGTGCAAAAGACCCTGAATGAGACAATTTCTCGCATGGAACACCTAATCGAAGAATGCTATAGGTCTGGCTCTCGATGTCAAATTGCTCAATGAGGCCTGAAAAGATTGAGCGATGGTCTGCCAAATAGATAGTCTTTTGATGTACACAGGGAGCGAAATAGGATCTGCTCTTTGACATATTGCCGCATGCAGACCAGGCGTGGTCCTCTCTTCCGAGTTTCTCACAGGTGGACAAGTCAGGGTTGTATCCTCCGAACACGTAGATGCCATTCTCCGCCTTGGCTATTCCAGGAAACGCTCTAGCGCTGCTTAGACTCGGTCCATTCAGCATTTCGAAAGCAACGAAGTCTATCGAATATACTGCAGTTGAGGCTGGATTGCCCCCTACTCCCAGCATAGTCCGACTGTCTAGCAGACAGAACACAGCTCCCTCTGTAAAATTCACAGGCAGTATTAATGACATACATTCATTCATCTCAAAGTCATAGAGCTGAAATCCCTGGTTTGATATGCAGGGGAACGTTTTGAGTCCACAGAAACACTTCACCTCGTTTCCAAGCGTCAGAGATATTAGAGACTGAGGTAGAGACACATTGATGTCATAATGAAAAAGATCAAAATCAGCAGACTGGCAGTCTAAATGGTCTCTCATAATTGATCCATATGGTGTCTGCAGCTCGGGGTCTTTATTGACCAATGTAGCTTCCACCTCAGCCAAAGACGCTTCTATATCTCTACTTCTCTGCTGTAAAGACGATGCTGTTTCCTTGGCTTGAGTCACTAATATATGAATCAATTCCTCTGCTTTTTCTGCATACTCCTGTCCGCATTTTTCGATTTTAGCGAGATTTTGCTCCGTTTGTTTTCTGATTTGCGTGAAGAAGCTTATCCTATTGAGCAGTTTGTCCAAGTACTCCGGCTCATGAGCATACTTCAGCGCAGCAATAGGATAGGTAAGATGTTGCCATGTCTTGTTCTTCTGGTGGTGCGCAGCGAAGCAATGTTCACAGAGAAGAGTGCTGGGGTCTGTGCAGACACAGAAAGACTCTGCCTGGTGAGCCTTGCAGGAATTACAGACGTGGGGATCGCCCAGCATATTACTACACATAGTTGCTTCACACTATCTTTCTACACTTTAGGCCTTAATTCCGCAGTGGGAATTGACCTGCGCCTTTAGGCAGGCCCAGCAGTCTATATCTGGTGCCTTTGTCTGCACCTTACTTAGCTAGCATTTTGTCCTTCGCTTCATTGATCTTCGTCGCGACATACGTGGAGCCTCCTGTGTCAGGGTGGTTAATCATCATCAGTTTCTTGTAAGAGTTCATCACCTGGTGCTCGGAAGCCGTCTCTCTGACTCCCAGTATGAGCGCAGCCTCGCGCCTGGTCATGATGGTCTCGAAAGGGCCTTTGAAGTGGAAGCCCTGGCCTGCGCCTGCACGGCGGAGCTTGGCTACACGGATAGCCTGAATGACGACTTTGCCAGTGGCGGCGAAGAAGAGGAGCCCCACGCCAGCGAAGAGGGCATACTTGCTCATAGCCTTATTTCCTACTGCCGCCTTTCTTCGCACTTCTACTCGCCTGGCTGCCGGAACTCGGACTAAAGCGCGGTCTTTCATCTTCCACTGCTTCCAGGTCCGGCGTTCTCCCGCTTCTAGTCGTGTCAGGTCTGTTATAAAACAAATTGGGCTGATGAGTGCTTCTGGAAGTAGCCACCACGTCATCCTCAAAAGGACTCAAGCCCTTGTACTCAGGCCGGGCGGACTCTGGGTTGTCGTAGGCGTAGGTGTTGATTACCGCGTCTACTCCGTTGTCGTCCACAGGTCCGAGTTTGTGCCGTTTCGAGCTTTCTTTCGGGGCCTGGGCGAGGGACATGGGTAGTAATTCGTCCTGTTTTTCCGAGGAAAGAGCGTCGAGAATAGCGTTTAATTCGGGGATGGCAAAGCGTTGAGCCCGGGAGAACATCTCCTCATCACAAGCAGTGCATAGGAGAGTAGTAGCAACACAGGCGTCTAGGGAGCCTCCGAACACCTGACCCACATACCAGGTGGCCACTAGGGCTAAGACCATCGGCCCAGTCACAGAACTCAAGTCCTTCACGGACATCCCGGTGAAGGTGCTGCCTTCGTTCAGCAGGTACCACATGGTGAAGCAGGTTCCTGACAGAGTCACCACTACCTTCACTAGAGACGTCGTTAATTCGGCGCCTTGCAGAGCCAGGCCAATCCTGTGCTTGTTTCGAAAAGCCAAAAAGTAGCTCTTCTTCGCAGAAATCAGATACTTCGTCCCGAACAGTCCCATCTAATATAGATCTCACGAAAATGTAGGCGCGCTTATGCAGGAACTTGAAGAAGCGCTCATGCATCTCCAGACAGTAGCAAGAAACCGCCACACAATTCGCACAGGAGTTCCGTCTGTTATGCGAGGATCGAACAGGTGTGGACACCGCACTGAGTATCGAAGCAGGGAGCCACAGCACTGTATGCAGGAAACTCCCCACACAGATAGTGCCCAGGTGATATACGAAGCAGAGCTTGAAGGCATGGAGCAGGGGGGAGTGGACAGCGCTGTGGCCTCTGCTGAAGTACCAGCAGGACACTGCGGTGCTCATGATGGCCTCGCCCATTGCTGATAGAAACGCGATCCACCAAACTGTGATAGCGAGGTTGTATATCACAATGAACGTTTCCTCTGACTTGAATACGATTGCCTTAATTTCTCCGGCCGGAGCTTCAGAGTTGGAGGTGATTTCCACAGTTCCTGAACTCATCGTCAGAGCGAACACACCTGCTAGGCTGCCAACTACACACAAACCGACTATCAGTGAGATCACCGGACAAGCCATTATTTGCTTCATCGTGTGCAGCGGCTGTCCTGCAGCCTTTACCACCTGCACGCCCACTTTAAGTGCCTTCCAACGCAGTATGTACCAAAACACCATCCCTCCTGCTACAATCACCGCAGCTAAACTGATAAAGCGCAGCACATCTCTTTGCATCGAGTTGCAGTAGTAGGAAACCACTGAGCCGTCATCTCCGCAGTCTTGGTCGTAAGCCTAGGTAGTAGATACGTATATAGAGGTCAGGTACACCAAATAGGCGAAAAACACCACTAGTGCCACTGCTCCTGCTAACATCAGCCGTAGGAACCACAAAGCTGTCCATCTCCACTGTAAAAGCAAGAGCAGGAGGAAGCCCACTCCAGAGGCTACAGCCACTCCGCCTACTACTACATCCCAGGCCTGGATGTAGTCTCCCGCTCCTCTCCGCAGTACTTCCAAAGGCTCCATTAGGTGCTGCCATACATTCTCTCGATCGGTGCGGTCGCCTGGGATGCAGTAGTATCCAAGTCGAGTGGACTCCATACTATCCCAGCACCCGAAGTCCATTAGCAGTGTCTCATAGTCAGTATCGTAATAGCAGATATAGTCCCTGACGAAGTACTGAGGACACCTCTGCTGGCAGATCACCAGCGCCGTATTCGTGCTGTCAGGGTAATAAGCGTATGGCATCTGACTCAGTCCTCCGTACCCACAAACTTCACCCCTGAAGTCACCTGCGTGGAAGAGCCTGTGGAAGTCTGAGTCCTGCGTGACGAAGTAGATAGAAGTGCCGAGGGCGCAGTTGGCCAGCACGAAGAGCACGAGACAGGGCAGGTTCGTGATGCGACGGTGAGGCACAGGGCCGGTCCACTCCCCATCCCCTCGCAGGCGCTCATTGGCGGAGTGCGTTTCATCACGGTAGTCCCAGTCCTCCAGCTTCGAAGCTTTGATAGGCTTGTCCATTCTTTACACTACCACACTCGCAATAGAAGTGCGTAACTCCTATAATGGACCTAGTAAGGGTTAGTTCTAATCGAGGAAGAAGTCTGTCGATAGTTCCTGCTCGGGCAGAGTAGGGTCTACCATGTACTTCTTCATATCTACCCCTCCCAATACCACGTCGTCGATAAAGAACTGCCCAGTGGTCTTGCGGTGATTGCTAGTGATTACCTTATAGGCTGCATCTGCCATTATTTCAGGCGTACGGCAAGAACGAAGCGTCTTTTCATTTGCGATTTCATTGCGTATAGCGTCTGTAGCGATTGCTGTGCGGGGCCAGAGAGCATTGACTCCCACCTGTCCACGGAACTCTTCAGACAGGCCGAGCACACATAGGGACATTCCATACTTCGCCATGAAGTAGGCACAGAAGCGAGATGCCCACTTCGTTTGCAGGTTTAGAGGAGGAGAAAGCACGAGGATATGCGGGTTAGTGGCTTTGAGCAGGTGAGGCAGACATACCTTCGAACACATGAAAGTTGCACGTTCATCTACCGCGTGCATCAGGTCGTACTTCTTCATAGTCGTACTCAGTGTATCAGTCATTGATACGGCTGAGGCGTTGTTTATCAGCACGTCGATGCCACCGAAGCGGGCCACTGCTTGCGCTATTGCTCGCTCGACTTGGTCTTCAAAGCGCACATCGCAGATTATGGGTAGAGCAATGCCGCCTGCATCTTCCACTTCCTTAGCTGCAGTGTAGATAGTGCCTGTAAGTGAGGGATGCGCAGTGGCAGTCTTGGCGAGTAGGACGATATTGGCTTGGTCTCGGGCGATTAGCTTGGCGATAGCTAGGCCGATGCCTCTGGAGGCCCCAGTGATCACCACAGTTTTGCCCTTGAGAGAGCCCATGCACTCCAGATCCGGAGGGTTTACGAAGGTGGAAACCCAGTGGCAAGGGTGAGGAGAAAGGTGCTGACGCACTACGTCCAAACGCCACATTTTTTTCAGGACTAGAAAGGTTAGCTGAAAAGCAAACTTATCGAATACTCAGTGACTCCAAATATAGAAAACATGGCTTACCAAGGCAACTTACTTTGCGACCAAGATTCATGCGGAAATGTAGCCATTGCTTTCGGAATCGACGGTACTCGTAAGAGCAAAGCCTGCTCTGAGCACATCAGTGATTTGAACAAAAAGGGCATGACCACTTTTCCAATTGCAGCCTTCTCTTTCCTGCAGTCTTTTGACGACTCGCAGGAATACAATCGACGCAAAATATTAACAGATTCAGGCTTTGGACATGCTGAAGTATTTGAAGCCAGGTACGAAGAGGACTTTGAGGTTGGTCAAACCCAGCTCAAGGAGCAGCATGAGGCTTTGCAGCTGCTATTGACCAGGTGTATGCATGAACAGAGCAAGCTCTTACAACTGCACTACAGTGCCCTTCGAGACCAACTTGCAGGTTTGAGAGCTGAGTTGATGAATTTCCTTGAAAATCAGGAAGTGCAACTCAGTACTGCAGCACATACTCTTTGTGAAGTACTGCCGTCTGGACAGTGCTTGAGTGTGAAGACGCTGGACTGCAGTATAGCTCTAGCAAAGCTGGCACTGGACAGCAGTTCGGTCTTAAGTGTCGGTCCTAGTGTACTGAGACATCAAGGAGATCTGCTCCCTGAACTATTGCCTTATACTTGTTCAGCGAACGAAGTTCAGGAGGCAGCCTGCGCGCTCTTTAGCAGCGCCCAGAAGTACAGCTTCTCTGCCAATTACGAGGCTTGTTTGAAGGAATTAGAGCGAGCTCTGAATTTGCTTAGGCTTCATTCTCTGAGGAATGACTCAGTGACTGTACTGTACGCTCTCACTTTGGCTTACTTTGATCAACTTGATCAAGCAGAGGAAATAGTAAAGTACAATGTGAGCAAGCCTGAACTGGAACTCGCAGTACTGGCTTTTGAGCGTGGGCGCTGGGTTGAGACTGTAACTCTATGTGAAAGAAGCTTGTCTGGGCAGGCCACGGAGGAGGGCTACTTCCTACTAGTACATGCCTACTGGCACTTAGACCGCAACAACGATGCAGATTTCCAGCTGCAGAAGTGGACGGAATCGGGAAGTGCCATTAGGACCAGTCTGGCTGCAGAGCAGCTCAAAAGGCAGGGACGTCACAACGAAGCAAAGCGCAGCTTCAAAGAAGCCGCTGCTCTGTGCAGTCAGCAGAGTGTTCTTATTGTGTGCAAAGCCAGTGTGCTAAAAAGCTGGGGTGATTTGCTGGAAGACTGCAAATTTCCAGCGAAGGCTGAGCACAAGTACACACAGGCACTGCAGTTACTCGAAGCTCACCTACCTCACTCTCTGCAGCACGCTATTTGCCGTAACAACCTGGCCCTTGTTTATGATCAACTAGGCCTCAAGGCTGAGGCAGAAGCTCAGTTTAAAAATGCACTGCAAAGCTACTGTTCGAATTATGCACACACCAAACAGTACGCCAACTGTCTGCTAAATTTAGGCCATTTCTACCGCTTTCTCGGCCGGAAGCAGGAGGCTTGCAAGTGGCTAGAGGAGGCGAAAGCCTGCTACCAGGCGCTCGCTCTTGCAGAAGACGCTCAAGCCTGCTCAATCGCACTGAACTATCTTCGCTAACTAGACCCACGCACACTTAAGCAGAAATCTGCTCCTTTTGATATTATCACTATGCTGATCTCATCAGGCTATCCTGGTCAGATTCACATGTCTGCCACCTTGGAAGCTCGGTCAGTACTGCTTCTTTCCTTAGAGAGCGACAGTCAGCCGCCCCTGAGTCCTGAGCGCGACCTGTTTTCCAACCTAGCAGCCTCGCAACACAGACTGCCCAGGCAATCTCGCAACACTGCCTCAGTCTACAAGCACAGAGCTCTGTCTTCTCTTCTCCGTCCCCGCTTCAGCATTCTCGCAGGTCCGCTCTCTCCCAAGCGTAAGCCTGTGCTGCCTGTTCGTCTGCCGGCCTTCGGAATGAAGATGAGTGCGTTGGAGCGAGCAGTGCTGGAGCAGAGGAAGCTGGTGGGCAGGCAAAGACTGGGCGTACCGATGGTGCGATTGAAGCGAGGACTGCGTAAGCTGTAATGGGCACTTTGGACCCTGAGGCAGAACTAGCCAAATGGAAGCGCGAGCTCGCACCTGCTATTGAGTTGTCCTGCCGCTCACACTATGGTCCTGAGACCAAACTGCCCCTCTTCCCCTGGTTCCTCGACCTTGCTCCGACTGCGGAGGTCAAAGAAGTGCTCAGTCGACTCAAAGAGGCCACCAATCGCAACCCACGAAGCTTCAGTGAAGAAACTGCGGCTTTCTTGGAACGCACTACCAGGGAAATGCACGACAAGCAACAGTTCAACTTGGTCAATCAGATGGAACTCACGTCTGTGCTGCGGAAAGCCAGTGAACTGACTACTCCTCAGCCCGGCCGCTCCTGGGTGACCGTCAGTCTGAGGTCACGCCGCGAAATTGAAGTCCTGTCCGCCACCCGAGTGTCAGGATCCAATCCTTCAGCGGAGCTGGACATAAACCAACTGGCAATCAGGCTGGGCGGACAAGACCTGCTGGTGCTGGCTCCCAAAGACTTATTGGTTGAGCAAAGTCTGGAGCGGCTCTGCCTCGAGACTGTGCGATGCGAGCAGCCCGAACAAGACCAAACTATCGAGCTGAGCTTCCGCCTGGCGCAAGCGGATTTACAGGAAGTTTTGAAGGCAAAGCATCGGCTTCTCGAGGAGAAGAAGAAAGCCATGGAGGCGGAAATCACACGCTTGAAGGCTCTGGTGGACGGGGTGATGGAAGCTCTGGAAATCAGAGACGACCCTCCTCAACTGCAGATGGGGAAGGAACGGTACTGCGACTACTGCGCTATGTTGTAGCAGTCATAGGGCCTATAGCGACGAGAAGGTTGCGCCAGGTAAATGTGAGTGCGAGCACTGGGGTGTGCTTGGTTGGACAGTCGAACAGCACTGCTCCTTTGGGACTCAGCACCCAGAGGCGGTTGGCTTCGGAGCCGATGCTCAGTAGGGTGTCTTCATGACTTGCACTGGCACTCACCAGTGCACCTTCCAGCTGGCGTGTCCACTGTACTCCACTTTCCTGCACATCCCAAGCACACAGGAGTCCCCCTTCGTCCCCAGACACCAGCCACCGCCCACCCCAGGCGAACTCCAGAACCCGCACTGGCATGCAGTGGCCCGCTAGCAGTCTCACACACTGCCCCGTCTCCAGGTCCCATAGTCTCACTGTTTTGTCTGAAGAGGCAGATGCAAGGTAGGGACTAGCTGGGTGCAGTCTAACTGCTGTAACGTCACTAAGGTGGCCGAGGAACACTCGCACTGCTTGGACTCCATCTGTAGTCCACACTCTAGCAGAGCAGTCTGCTCCGCCACTCGCGAAATAAAAGCCTAGGGGACTAAAGGCCAAGGCCCACACACTAAATACATGTCCTTTCAGCACTGCCACAGCTGAGACACTCAGTAAGCTCCACAGGCGGATACAGCCATCCTCTCCTCCTGTGATAAACAAGCGCCCACAAGGACTGAACTTGACAGAAAAGACTGAGCCACTGTGGCCTCGGAAGCACAGACAAGAGGACAGACGCAAGTCCCATAGTCTCACACTGCTGTCTTCAAAGCCGCCGACCAGTAGACTGCCCTCCTCTGCTACGTCTGCACAGAGTAGTCCACTCGCTCCGTAGAGTGTATGAAAGCATACTGGTGGCGGCTGCTCCTCTGAAAGCATTTGCCGACTCTGTTCGTCGTCTTCCCTCCTTGCTTCCGCGGCAGTAAACAAGCGTGGAGTCCAAGACTTAGCCTCCCTCCTCACCTTGCCATCCTCAGCAAACGGCTGCAAACTGATATGTTCCGAGTTACGAATATCCCTGCCGTCCTTGTCCAGCAGCACTGCCTTGCTTCCACTGGCCTCCGCAGTCACCTCGAAGTCCACATACTTCGACATCACCCAGTACATCAGAGAAAAGCCTTCTGATTCGATGAAGGACATCAGCAGCTGCAATGCGCATTTGGATATTTTGACGCGCATCATGTTTTCCAGAAACAAGCGGCCAGTGTCGCTATCCAGCTTCCTTGCAGAGCTCAATGTCTCCAGCAGTGCTAGGTCTTCCTTGTAAGTGTGCTCCCCACTGAAGCGCAGGAAGAAGTCGCGGGCCTCAGGAAGGCTGTGCCGCACCATTTCCAGGTAGAGGTAAGCAAAGGCAGGGAAGAGCAGGCGCTGCAGGTCCTGCCGGTACTTGGGCAGCGTGCGGTCTGCCCAGGCCTGGAGGTGTTGGTAGTTTTCGAAGTAGTTGTTGGGCACGGTGGCTGTGAGTGCGACAGAAAAGATGTGTTCCAAGCGAGATGCGCACTCAATAGCGGTGGAGATCCGAGCATCTGCCTTTAGCGCGTTGCAAGCAGAGAGGTAGCCTTTGGACTTGAGGAAGCTCAGGACTCCCTGTTCCGCTTCCCTGCGCTCCATTACAGAACTAGCTTTACAGGACTAATTGTAGTCCTTCCTCTTCCCGGTCATTCGAAGCACGTATGCACTGGAATGCGAGTTCAAGGAGTACTTGAAGATGCTGTCTGAACGGAGCATATAGACCCAGTCCTGCAGAACTACAGGGGAGCAGGAGCTCCAGGAGTTCCCGTAGCAGAGGCGTGCCTTCCTTGTCACTTGGCTGCTGCGGGGACACAGACAACTCACCTCCCCGTTGAAGTTCCCGTGGAAGATCAGCACGTTTTCCCCCACTGTCACTGCACTAGTCACGTCTTGGATGCCTGCCTGAGGCAGCGGAACTAGCGTGAACTCCCCAGAGACTGGGTTCATTGCTTCGTAAGACGAGTTCTCACAGCCTCCACACAGCAAGATGAGGCTCTGGAAGACTGCACAGCCAAGGTAGGCCCTGCGTTCCTTCATCTGTCCCTGTGTGTGCCACTCTCTCTGTTTCCAGTCGTACCGCTCGCAAAGACTGAGGCGTTCTTCATCCAGCACTCCTCCAAACACATAGCAGCCGCCTTCATAGAACACAGAGGCGTGACAGCGCCGAGCCATCGTCATGGGCTCCAAGTCCTCCACCTCATTTGCCCAGGGCGTGTACACCACAGCGTTGCAGCGACTGTGGCCAGTGAAGCTGCCTCCAGTCACCACCACTTGCCCACTCCCTGTCAAGCACCAACTCGCATTGTGCAGGAACTTCTCACTGCCCACTGCCAGTCGCTCGTACCTTTCCTTCTCCACGTCGAATATCGCCACTGAGTTGGACCCTCCGAAGAACTTGTAAAGCCGCAAGGGCTCGGGTCTTGGCTCGAGCATGCAGCAGCGGATGCCAATTGCTTGTCTCAGGTACGCACCCAGGTCCAGCGGCTTCAGATCACAGAACAGCTCGAGTAGATCTTCCTCAGTGTTCATACTCTCTAGGCGCAAGTCAAGGACTGAGGCTGCTGGTCCGGGACTCTGTTCAGATAGGTCTCCGAGAGCCCGTTGCAGCTCTTCGCGGACTCTGGAGGTCTCCTCATATAGTCGCTGGGCTGCCTCTGCTACTGTTCTGGCCACTTCAGCCTCAGCTCTGACCTTGAGACGCTGCAATTCTGTGAGCGCCTCGCTTTGGAAGCTTGTAAGACGCTTGATTTCTCGCTCGAGAATTGACCTCTTCCGTGTCTGCGCATCCTGGTCAACCAGTTCCGCCTTCATTTGCAGACGAAAGGACTGAATCAGGTCCCGAGAAGCCAAAGGCAGTGGCTTATGACTGAGTGTGGGCTGGGCCAACAGGTGCAGAGCGAGGCAGGCACTGCACAGTCGCACCTCTGCACAGAAGCAAATGAACTCGGGCTGTGCACTGCTACACGCTGCACACTGTTCCATTTACTCATAGCTCTGGGTTTTTGGAGAACGGCCAGAACTTCTGCAGTACGTCGTGAGGCTGTCTCAGTCCTTCGGAAGCTCCCTGCACGCCTCTCGTCACCAGTTTATCTGACTCTGGCACTACTTTGGACATCTCGCAGACATCTAGAATGCTCTGTTCGCACTCATTCACTCCTGCCTGAATAGCAGCTAACATCTGCGGCAACAGCAATATCTTCCGATGGTTGCTAGCTGCCGCTCGCACAGAAGTGATTTTATCCCGAGGGTTGAA
>Ga0247837_1001516_pt1 | contig 47579 bp, 34 predicted proteins | sample LaCtaG_2_FD_187115 | JGI IMG/M metagenome (GOLD analysis project Ga0247837, IMG submission 187115) | Freshwater microbial communities from meromictic Lake La Cruz, Castile-La Mancha, Spain - LaCruzMarch2015_14.5m | ecosystem: Environmental > Aquatic > Freshwater > Lake | place: Spain: Castile-La...
CAGTCGACACGCAGCGGCGCAGCGCCACGGCGCTCAACCACTCGGCCACCCACCTGCTGCACGCCGCGCTGCGTGTCGTCCTGGGCGAGCATGTGCAGCAAAAGGGCTCGCAGGTCGGCCCCGAGCGACTGCGCTTTGATTTTTCACACTTCGAGCCGGTGTCGCGGGAGCAACTGCTCCAGGTCGAGCGGCTGGTGAACGCGGAGATTCGCAGCAACCACCTGGTCGAGACCCGCATCATGAACCTGGAGGACGCCAAGGCGAGCGGTGCGGCGGCCCTGTTCGGGGAGAAATACGGCGAGCAGGTGCGGGTCCTGCGCATGGGCGACTTCTCCACTGAACTGTGCGGCGGCACCCATGTGAAGGCGGTCGGGGACATCGGACTGTGCAAGATCGTCGCCGAGGGCGGCATCGCCTCCGGCGTACGCCGGATCGAGGCCATGACCGGGGCCGGCGCGCTCGACTGGGTGCTGGCCGACGAGGACCGGGTGCTGCGCCTGGCTGGGCTGCTCAAGGGCGGGCGCGAGGACCTGGACGACCGGGTGGCGAGCCTCCTGGAGCGCAGCCGCTCACTGGAGAAGGAGCTCGATCAGCTCAAGTCCCGCCTGGCCAGTTCCGCCGGCCGGGACCTGGCCTCCCAGGCGGTGGACGTGGCGGGGGTCAAGGTGCTGGCCGCGCGCATCGACGGGGTCGACCCCAAGGCCCTGCGCGACACGCTCGACCAGATCAAGGATACACTCGGCTCCGCGGTGGTCCTGCTGGGCAGCGCGGCGGACGGCAAGGTGAGCCTGGCGGCCGGCGTTACCCGCGACTTGACCGACCGGCTCAAGGCCGGCGACCTGATCCGAACGGCCGCGGCGCTCGTCGGCGGCAAGGGCGGCGGCCGGCCCGACATGGCCCAGGCGGGCGGCAATGACCCGGCGGGGCTGCCGGCCGCGTTGGCGTTGGTGGAGGGCTGGGTGCGGCAGGGACTCGGCTAGGCGGTCACCGGTCCGCACCGCGGACCAAGACCTCGTAGCGTCGTAGGGTCCGCTGTGCGGACCGCGCGGCCCGCGAGATTCAGTCGTAGGGTGGACAAGCGCAGCGCAGTCCACCAGCGGCGGCGCGAGGACTCGGTGGACTTCGCTATCGCTTGTCCACCCTACGGGCTCAGGCCGAAATGATGATCGAGCCCCCCTGCAAGCCTTGAAAAATCCTGTCACCCCTGCATTTACTTCGATTGCGATTCTGTAAATCCTGTTAATCCCGTTCATTTAGCTAGTGCGTTTGAGAATTTGATGGCATTGATCGTACAGAAATACGGCGGCACCTCCGTCGGCAGCATCGAGCGCATCCGCGCCGTCGCGGACCGCGTGCGGCGCGCCCGCGACCAGGGCCACCAGGTCGTCGTGGTGGTTTCGGCCATGTCCGGGGAGACCGACCGGCTGATCGGCCTGGCCAAGCAGATCCAGGATCGCCCCCTGCCGCGGGAGTTGGACGTACTGCTCTCCACCGGCGAGCAGGTCACCATTGCGCTGCTCGCCATGGCCCTGGACGCCATCGACTGCCCGGCGCGCTCCTACACCGGCGCCCAGGTCCACATCCTGACCGACAGCGCCCACAACAAGGCCCGCATCCACGACATCGACGCCGTGCGCGTGCGCGCGGATCTCGATGCCGGGCGGGTGGTGGTCATCGCCGGCTTCCAGGGCATCGACGGTGCGGGCAACATCACCACGCTCGGGCGCGGCGGCTCCGACACCTCCGCCGTCGCCGTCGCCGCCGCGCTCAAGGCCGACGAGTGCCAGATCTACACCGACGTCGATGGCGTCTACACCACCGACCCGCGGGTGGAACCCAAGGCCCGCAAGCTCGAGCGCATCACCTTCGAGGAAATGCTGGAGATGGCGAGCCTGGGCTCCAAGGTCCTGCAGATCCGCGCGGTGGAATTCGCCGGCAAATATAAGGTCCCACTGCGCGTGCTCTCCAGCTTCGACGAGGGCGCGGGCACCCTGATCACATTCGAGGAAGATACCGTGGAAGATGCCAAGATCGCCGGCATCGCGTTCAGCCGCGACGAGGCCAAACTGACCGTACTCGGGGTCCCCGACCAACCGGGGGTCGCCCACAAGATCCTGGGGCCGATCGCGGCGGCGAATATCGAGGTCGATATGATCGTCCAGAACATCGCCCCGGACGAGACCACCACGGACTTCACCTTCACCGTGCACCGCAACGACTATGAGCGCGCCCTGGAGATCCTCCAGGGCACCGCCGCTGAGCTGGCGGCACGCCAGGTCCTGGGGGACGCGCACATCGTCAAGATCTCACTGGTGGGCGTGGGGATGCGCAACCACGCGGGGATCGCGAGCCAAATGTTCGGCGCCCTCGCGCGCGAGGGGATCAACATCCGGATGATCTCCACCTCGGAGATCAAGATCTCCGTCGTGGTCGACCAGAAATACCTGGAACTCGGGGTGCGCGCCCTGCACGACGCCTTCGGACTGGGGCGCGAACCAGGGGCCACCTGAGCGCGGCACCGCGTCCGGGGCGATTTACCCACTCGCCGCGCCCTTGGCAAGGCCCCACCGGCAAGAATTGTTACGGCATTGCAACAAATGCTTGGGCTCAACCCAAGCTATTGCTAAAATCCAGGTGGGGGTAGCTAGCCCCCAGCTTGGTCTGGGTGTGGTACAACTCGCGTAATCTGGCGCTGGATCCTGCTCAGGTTACGTCCGAGGGAGCCACGTAAGTCGGAAAAAGGAAAGAAAGGGAGAAAGCAGCAATGTTGATCTTGACTCGCCGTGTGGGCGAGACCCTTATGATCGGTGACGAGGTCACCGTTACAGTCCTTGGCGTCAAGGGTAACCAAGTCCGCATCGGCGTCAACGCCCCGCGGGACGTCGCGGTGCATCGCGAGGAGATCTACGAGCGCATCAAGCGCGAGCAGGCGGAGGCCCAGGGGACTGCCCCGGGTGCCGAAACCCACGGCCAGGAGGCCGAACCCGAGTAACTGGCAAGCAGAACGCAACCACGCTACAATGCCGGACTCGTGGCGACGCGGGCCGGCATTGTGGCCAGGGAACCCTGTCCGATATGACCAGCAACATTTAAACAAACAAGTTTTTTTCGCGCGTGCCGATGCGCAGTTCGCCCATCGACACCCGCAGCCTCTTCCCGGAGAGATGGCCGAGCGGCTGAAGGCGCTCCCCTGCTAAGGGAGTATGGGTCAAAAGCCCATCGAGGGTTCGAATCCCTCTCTCTCCGCCAATTTTGCGCCCCCTCGAACAGGCCCCGTCTTGCGCCCTGATCGCCAGAGGGATCGCGTGTTGTACCTTTTCCCGCACCCCGCACCCGCCGATCCCGGCGCACAGCCCCACCGATCCGCTCAAGTCTGTGAACCAAACACGGGCGTCCCGACTGCCTTCACCTAGACTATAGTTAGGTTGTATGGCCCCGATCAGCCACGGGACACTCGTACACATTATGAATAATTCTCCCTCACAGGCGCCTTCCCCGAGCCGAGACCCAGGTGAGCAGCGGCTAGGATGCCCCCGGCGTCCGGCCATCGGTCATAGCAGCGGCCCGCCTATCCGTGATTCCCAAGAGTCTGTCCGAGGTGTCGCTCGCAACGGCGCAAGTTCCGTTACACTATTGGCAAGAACAGGTTACTCCTTGCAGCAGCATTCGCGGACATTCGTCATGACGGCTTCCACTCCACTTCCTCGGGCCACGATCACGCGCAGGCAGTGACTGTGAACCAGCCCGCAATTACGCAAACCAGACGACCCGGAGCAACCACACGGCCGGGGGATGTCACGCGTGGCCAGCCCGTCTGCACGCAAGGCTTTTCGCTCGTCGAGGTGCTCGTCGCCGTACTGGTGCTGACCAGCGGTCTCTTGGGACTTGCTGCGCTTCAGGTGACAGGGCTCAAGGCGACCGGGAGTGCACAATTGAGTACCCTGGCCTCGCTTGCCGCGTACGACGCCATCGACCGACTGCGGGCGGACCCCCTGTCAGTGCCCAAGAGCGGGGCGAAGCTGGCGGTGCCGGCCAACCGGTGCGATGCGAGCGTCGGACAAAGCACGGCGATCAACCTCTGGCAGGAAGGCGCCTGCGCCTTCGGATTGGCACAATCCAGCGCGCAGGCGAATGCCCTGCTCATCGACTGTGGCGCCACCAAGTGCGGAACCGATAATTGTGAGGTCACAGTCTATTGGGACGATTCCAGGGTCGGGGCCGGTGACCGATCGTTCTCGGTCTGTACCCGGTTTCCGGTCAGATGACCGGGGTCCGGTCGGGTTGGCAATCCCAGTTCTGAGGATCTGCAGACACCCCAGAGGTCTCGCGCGCACTACCATGACCAGACACCAAAACAGTCAAGACTCGCCCTGCGCAAGCCCGGTCCGGTCCGTGGCGACTGGACTTTCGCTGGTCGAACTTTTGGTCGCCTTGGCGCTCGCGTCCCTGGTCCTGCTCGCCGTCGTCCAGTTATTCACCGCCAGTCACGCCACCTACCGGATCAACGAGGCCCAGACGCGCGTCCAGGAAACGGGGCGCTACGCCAGTCAGGTGCTGGCCCGAGCCATGCGCATGGCACGCAGCAGCGGCTGCAGCAGCGTCGCTATGGACGAGTATTGGAAGCGTCTCACTGTCGTCGCCAATGTACTGCTGGACGACACCGGAAAGTCTGTCATCGGCGCCAAGAGGGCACTCGGCTACAGCGCAGCGCAGGCCAAAGCGACCAGCGACCCATCCCCTTGGTTGGAAGACTTATCCAGCGCAGTGCAAACGGCGGTGAAGGCACGCAGGATCAGGGGCGATGTCCTGGTCTATTGGGGGATCGTCGGTGACGGCACCTACGTAGCCCGGACCGCAAGCCCCTCGCTGATCCAATCGATCAAACTTGCGGCGGCGAACGATCAGCTCGCGAAAGGGGGCTTGGCCTTGATCACTGACTGCTCCGCCACCGACATCTTTTCCATCACTGCCGTCGGCGACAAGAAATTGGAGCACGGCACCAGCGGCAACAGTACGGACGCCTTGAGTTACGCGTACAACTGGACGGGGGAACCCACCGGTGGGGCGCCCCTGATGCGTGCGCGCGTCTTCCCGTTCGACTTGAGAGTCTTCTTCATCGGCTGCGTCAACCAGGAGACCGGCTTGACCGTGACCACGGCAGACACGGCGCGTTTCACCTCATGCCAGGCGGGCACCTCGGCAAGCGTCCGTCCGACACTCGCCTACTGGTCGGTGTCCACCGGCGACGTCACGTCGGTCCTGATGGATATCGCCGACCTGCACGTCACCTACGACGGTTCGCTGGACCTTGGCAAAACGGCCTCGCAGCGCGTCCGACAACGGCTGACCGACAAGGCGGGCGAGACACCGGTCGACGCCACCTGGGTGACCGATAACCACTACTGGGAGCAGGTCGACAGTATTCGTATCGAGTTGCTCGCCGCCAGCACGCAGGAGGTATCCAACCATGACCGCAAGTACACGGACATCTATAGGGATACGACTGGTCTCGACTCCGATGATGTGACTGGGGACCGTCGGCTCTATCAAGCCCTGCCGGTCACGATCGCCATTCGTGCCACATCCGATTGGTTCGTCAGGTATGACAAGTAAGCTACTCATGCTGCCGCCGCAGGCATCGAGGACCCGGCACCAACCTGCCCGAGGGGCGCGGGGTGCGGTGTTGTTCGTCGGCCTTATCATCCTTGTCATCATGACCATTACGGGTCTGAGCGCAATGCGCGGGGCGGCGCTGGAGGAACGCATGGCGGGGAATCTCAAGGATAAATCCGACTCACTCCAAGCGGCGGAGGCCGCCCTCCAGGCGGCCCTCACGGCCATCCAAAAGAGCCCGCAAGGACTGCGCACGGCCCCCTTCGGTAACGCGACCATCAGCAGCGGGTGCCGGGTCATCGACGCCGACAGCGCATCCACCTGCACACTGCAAGGCGACATTCCGGAGGATTGGTTGGACACCAAAAAACCCATCACCTCGGGCGCCCAGTACAAGGAGTACGCCAATACGCGCCTTGGGCCCCCCGGTGCGACGGTCGATAAAGGCGATGGGACCGAAGAGGAGACTGACGCCTGGGCTCAGCCGCGGATCACGGTCCAATTCCGCTATGCCCCGGCAGACCTCACCTTCGACGCCCAGGGCGAGCAGCGCGGCATCAGCTACTACACCGTCAGCGCGATCGCGACGGGGCCGAGCGGGGAATCGCGCTCCATCCTGCAGACCACGATTCCGACTGTTTATGCCTGGTAACCACCCCAACCCACGCGGGGGAGACTGCTCATGAAACACCCGGCCTTTCTGCATTATCGGGGCGCCACCGGCAACCCGTCTGGTCCATGCCCGTTTCGCTATCGGGGCGACGCGACCCTTGGACACGTGATCTCCCTGGTCTGGCTTGCCGTCTCCCTGCTCAGTCCAGGCAGTGTGGCGGCTGAGACGTGCCAGAAAGGTACCAGCACTCCAGCGGAAACCTATTTCTGCATCCCGGAAATCACCGTCGATGATGTGCCGCTCTATCTCCTCAAGGGGGCCACCCCGAATCTGTTGATCACCCTGGACACCTCAGGGAGCATGAAGATGGGAGGGACACATGTCATCGGCAACATGGATGCCCGAGACCTGGCAAGTGCCACCAACCCGGTCTATTACGATCCGGAGATTACCTACCTCCCACCGAAGCGTGCTGAGGGCGAGAGTTTCACCGCGGCCGATTTCGACAACGCGCCGGGCGATTTTTTCCGGAACCAGTTTTGTACCGGGTGCGACGCAAGCAAGCTAAAGGGCGCGCTGGACAGCGAGAACGGCTGGCGCTGCGATTCACTTTGCGCAAACCAAACCGAATGCTACCATGATCTAGATACGGAATATGTCGCGGTCATTCAGGATAGCTATGGTCCGTGCGTCAGCCCAACCGTGTCTCGACGGGGAGAATGGTCCCTACCGACAGACGGCATCTATATCCGCGACCCCGGCTATACGACCACCCCCCTGCCTACCCCCGCAGACTGGGCAATGCGCTGCATGTATTCCGATGTCATCGGTGCGGAGAACCCCGGCTGCCCGGCCTACTATTACCGGACGGTTCCCGAATATATCGACAACCAGGGGCTGACCATCGAATGCCCGGAGGAACTACCCACCTATCCGGCGACGGTTACCGCCGACACGCTCAAGCACTGCCTGCAGCGGGTCATCGTCGGCTCGGTCGAAGACAGCATCGACGCCACGACCGGTATCTCACTTGGCGGCGATATCGCCCATACGAGCGAACGGGCACTGGCCGAACGCAGGAAACTCCTGCGCAATTGCCCGGGAGACGGCGGAGAGGTCAGCCTCGCCCGGTGCAACTTCGCCAACTGGTATGCCTTTTACCGCACACGCTGGCGCACCCTGCAGTCGGGGATGACCCTGGCCATCGCCGATTTGAATCAGTCGGTGCGCGTCGGCTACCAAGGGATGCTGCGTGCAGAACTCACCAAGGGCACCAGCTATTTCGACGATCAGCTCTTCGCCCCCTTCGGCAGCTTTGTCGGCAAACGGCGCGAATGGTTCCAACACTGGCTTTTCGCGACCCTGCCGAGCGGCAACACGCCATTGATCGAATCGGCCCGGCGGGTGCTCAATTTTTGCAGCGGGGAGGATGCCTATCTGCCTGACCCGCACCCCGGCGCCGATGTCCACAACAATGAGGCACGCTACTGCCGCAACAATTTCCACCTGCTCTTTACCGACGGGGCCTGGGACACCCCAATCGCGGACGCGATCACGGGGATCGGTAATGCCGACGGCAGCGAACACACGTTGCCGAACAGTACCGACGAGGAGTCGGTGGCGTTCCGGGCCGGGATTACCGAGTATCCGGCCGACGGCCTGCCCCCCTTCGGGGATAAAAACAGCAATGGACTCGCGGATATCGCGTTCTATTCCTGGATCACGGATCTGCGCCCGACGGACGATGAACTGGTCCCGACCCGCGTACGAAGCGACTTCTTCTCACTCACCGATAGGACAACCCGCACGGCGCTCTACTGGAACCCGGCGTGGGACCCCGCGGATTGGCAGCATATCACCACGTATACGGTGGGATTTGGCCTGCAGGGCGCTGTGACGCCTGACCCCAGCCCCGACAAGCTGGGCGTCTACGGCACCGCCGACGCCAAGAACCTGATGACGGACGGCTTCCCGACATGGACCGGTCCGAACGACGCGGATAAGGTCGATGACCTGTGGCACGCGGGTCTCAACGGGCGCGGTGCCTATTGGAGCGCGAATAACCCGCAGACACTCATTGCCGGGTTCAAGACGGTGGTAACCGCGGTCAATGAAATGACCGATCAATCGGTGGTCGCCGGCACCGCGCCCGCGATCAACACCGGCGGTGTCGAAGCGCCGCGCGTCGTCTTCCAGGCGTTGTTCGACCCCGACACCTGGAAGGGCGACCTGCGCGCCTTCCGGATTTCAGGCGGCCAGAACGCCGATCCCTGCAAGGACCTGCACCTCGCCAAAGGGAAGTTCTGCGACGATCCGACACCCGACCCGGATGACCCCTGGAAGCTGAAGAATCCGCCCCCCTATTGGTCTGCGGCCGATCACCTTGGGCGCGAGGTGACAGCCGGAGGGGTTGTGCCGACGCCATGGGATAGCCGCACGATCGTGACCGGCACCCGGGACATCACCGGCACCCCGGACTCGAGCACCGCAAAGGGGGTTGCCTTCGCATACGACAAACTCTCGGCCATAGACCAGGCGGCATTGGTCAGAGACCTGGACGATGCCGGGGAAAGTGCAGCGCAGGCGCTTATAGCGTATATCAGAGGGTCCGACGCAGGCGAAGACAACGTGCTATTCAGAAAGCGTACGAACCTATTGGGGGATATCATCAACAGCACCCCGGTGGTGGTCAGCGCCCCTCATCGCGCCTATGCGGGAAACCCGAATGAGGGGAACGCGGATGCCGGGACCGACTACGCCTCGTGGGCCAAGGCGGGCAAAGCGCGCAAGGAGATCGTCTATGTCGGCGCGAATGACGGTATGCTCCACGCCTTCGCCACCGGGACCGGGGCAATGGGCGACGCCAGCCGCGGCAAAGAGCTGTTTGCCTATATCCCGCGGCCGCTTTTCCCCAAGCTGTATCGACTCGCGGAGCCGAACTACGGCTCCGAGCCCCCCCACACCAGCTTTGTCGATGGACCGGTGGCCGAGGGGGATGCGTACTTCAAGGATTCTTGGCGGTCCGTAGTGGTCGGCGCCCTCGGGCTAGGTGCCCAGGCGGTCTACGCAATCGAGTCGCCCAGCCTCGTCACGGACGCCGGAACAGGAGTTGAGACGAAACCTCAGGCTGCCGATATGCACCTGTGGGACTTCACGGATCAGGACGATGTGGACATGGGCTATGTGCTGGGTAAGCCGTCCATCGCGCGGGTGCTCGACAGCACCGGCAAGACGCGATGGGTGGCGATCTTCAGCAACGGGGTGAACAGTTCCGAAGACGATGGGCGCCGAGCGACAGGCTGTACCGATACTGAGGCAGACCTGGAGGGCCTGACCACCTGCGGCCAGGGGGTCCTCTATGTCGTTCCTATGGACTCCAGCACGCTGGATGACGAGGGCCGCCTGACGACTTTCGCAAAGTTCAATACCCAGATAGGGCGCAAGGACGACCCGCTACACCTCGGGCTGGCGTTGGATGACCCGAAGGAACCCAACGGCCTATCCCAACCCGCGGTGATCGGCCGCAACTTGATGGAACTGGACGAGGACGACAACCCGATCCCGATCGCCGGGGGTGAACTCATTGCCACCGCCGCCTACGCGGGCGACCTGTTCGGCAACCTCTGGCGGTTCAATCTCATGAATCTGGATCTGAACAATAAAACGCTGACGGCAACACTGATCTTCCAGGCCGAAGACCAGGAGGATACGCCCAACCGGCAACCCATCACCGCACCAGTCGCGCTCGCGCCACACCCGACCGGCGTTGGGACCATCGTACTCTTCGGCACCGGGCGTTATCTTGGCGGCGATGACCGAGCCGATACCTCGGTACAAACCTTCTACGGCATCTGGGATCGGGTCGCCGAAGACGCCGCCGATGGCGTCCGGTCGGACCCCATCCAGGCAAGCGAACTCCAACGCCAGTACTTCAAGAAGGAGTATGCCGTTGCATCCGCCGACAGCGCGACCACCATCGTCAGCTATGGCCGGACCAGTACCCGGATCAACACCAAATGGGCCGCCGATCCCGCGGCCGTCAAGTCCGGCGAGCACATGGGTTGGCGTATCGATCTCGGAACGAGTACGTTGGAGCCTGCTGACGTAGACGCTAAGGCCGCGGCCAACACGGCAATGAGCGAAATCATCAAGACCGGGGAGCGGGTGGTGGTCGCCCCGCAGGTCCGAGGTGAGCGGGTGGTCTTCGTCAGCCTGGTACCGGAGATCGATGTGTGCAAGGGCGGCGGCCAAGGCTGGGTCAACACCCTTGCCTATGCCAGCGGGGCGGCCCTGGACTACACACCCTACGACTTCAACCAAGACGGCACCGCCGATTCCGAAGACCAGCTCACGACCGGCGCCACGACCAGCGAGCCCGGAACCAGCATCCGTCTGGAGGGCGGCGGAGTCTATTCAGGCACCACCGCGCTGTCGATCGGCGAGGGGGAGAACAAGGTCTTGGCCTCCGACTCCAAGGGCAAACTGGTCGAACTGCTGGAGTCCACCGCCTTTCGCTGGCGGGTATGGCGCCAGGTACGGTAATCCTGAGACGAACGGCAGACACGCAGGCGCGGAGCGGCAAGGCCCGCCCCCTGCCCCGCACTCCCATCACCGGAAGGGTGCGGGGCTGGATGCCCGCCGAGCGTAGAAAGGCAGGCCTTGATCACAATTCCGGCCACGGGTTTGTAGGTCGGCCTTCAGGCCGACCGCGGCGCCTCCGGTCGGCCTGAAGGCCGACCTACAGCGGGGCGACAACGGCCGCCCGGGTGGGCGGAGTTATGATCAAGGCCGAAAGGCAAGGCGACGGCCGACCGGCGCGAGCGCCGCAGCCCCAAGCCCGCCAATCCGAGGCCGAGCAGGGTTAGTGTGCCGGGCAGCGGCACCGGATCTGAGTCGTTGGCGTGGAGGTCGAATTTGAATATCGTGCTGTTCAGCGCGAGTGTGGTCGTATTCAATGCCCGCTTCACGTCCGTCGTCAGCAGCAGGTCTCCGTAGTAATCGACTGAAGCGGCGATCAGGGAAGAGGTTTTAAGGGCCGTGGTCGGGTCTAGATAGACCCGGAAGATCCGCGCGGTGTCGCCCACTCCGATGAGGATCTCAGTTTTATCAGTGATCGGCTCATCACTCACTTCGCCATCGACCACCTCGAAGAGTGACACGCCCGCGCCAGCGTAGTTCAAACCAAGCGTCAAATCGGTCAGGGTGTCATAATCCGTTCCGAAAACGTTTGCAAAGCTTAGATCTCGATAGAATTTACTATTGCTCTGAGCCGTCAGCTCCGTAAGAAGCCCATCGACCCCAACGCTATACAACTGGCCCTCGCTGGTCTCATTATCGGCATAGCCGCTCACCCGCGCCTGGGGACCGACCGAGGTGATATTGAGCGTCACGGGCAAGGTCGGGTCAGTTGGGGCGTCGCCCCGGTTCACCGCGACGTTTGCCGTATAGCTGAGACCATAGTCCTCAAACTCAGGAATCTTCAGGAGATAATTCGTTGTCAGGGTTCCGTTGGCCAACAATACCGGCGGACTGGGTGGTACCGGGCCGTCCCTGTCGAAGACCGCGAAGTCGTCCCCGGTCGCCTCCGGGGCATAGACACCGATGGCGCGGAACCCCAGGCCAGAGGTCGGTATATTGGTCACTTCGACGGTCGCCGTACCGCCACCGCCAACCCGACCCACCACGTCGCCCTTGCTGCTTGCTTTCAGGTTCGCGGTTTGGATATTGAACTGGATATCCAGGTCGCTCAATACCGCGGTCGGGAGTTCGGGATCTGGTAGATCTTGATTTTGATAGAACTGGATCCGAACGGTGCCATCCACATTATTGATCGCACGCGCGTCGGGGAGGAGCGTGGAGACGAAGGTCTTGTCGATCGGAGTCTGTTTCGGACTTTGGTTGGCATCCAAGTTCGGAAGCCAGGATCCTGTCTGGAGGTCCACGAGGTTATTGTTGGTCACCCCCCAAGAGGTCAAGCCCGTACTGTCCCCGGATTTGATTTGAACCCTGGCTTCCTCGATCTTCGCGAGATCGGCGCCATTGTCACTGAGCTCCCAGGCACCGCTGATGCCCTGACCGGTCCCGATGCCGAGCGAATTGGTAGGAGGTGCGCCGGTACCACTGGTACCCACGGCCCCCAGCGAGTTGATGCCGACGGAGTCGATCCTGAAGGCGTAACCCGCGTTGTTCACCCAATCGTAGTAACTATTGAAGTGTGGATCAACGTCCTCGTATTGACCTTTTGTCAGGATCGGACTATCCGCGGGCGGACCGAGCGGTGGGGGCTGGTCGTTGTACCATTCATCTTGACCTGTTGGCAGACCGCATTTATCGCTCCCGGTGCCCTCTGCGCGCTGACACTGCTTGGCCCAATCGACATAGCCTGGCGAGTTCCAGGTCCAGTTATAGGTCGTGTACTCAACTGCCAGACCGGGGCCGGCGGCCAGCAAGCCGCCGATCGCCAATGCCAGCGGGACCAGCCTCGCACCTGGCCGGAGGCTAAAGGGTCTGACTGGGACTCTGCGGTGATACATCAACCTCTCCCGGATTGCTGGGTGTTGCCTGATCGCCTGCCTGCAACCACTGGGCACTGAGTTTGTTAGCAAGAAATGCGCCATCTTTCCAATGCCTTGCAGCCAATAGCTTAAACCAGGGAGCAGCCGACCACAACGGCCCGGCTGTAAAAAATACTGACGCTCGCCACCCCGGCCTGTACCCCATCCACCGGCCCTGGCACACTGGCGGGGCTGTATCGCCACATCGCCACCGGATCGCCACCGGGCGCGTCACGGCGGGATCTTAACACTCGACACCGGTGCCGCGCCGAGCCGGCGCGCCCGGATGCCGGACACTCCCAGGTGGTGAGCCCATGGACAAGACCCCAACCTCCGACACCGGAACCAGCGCCGGGCTGGTCCGCGGCGACCCCGGGCACGACCCCAGGTGGTGGGTCTTCTCGACCTATTTCGCCCAGGGATTTCCGTACATGGTGGTCCGTGCCATGTCCTCGGTGTTTTTCACCGATGTCGGTATGTCCGAGCGCTTCCTGGGCTATCTCAATTTCCTCGGGCTGCCCTGGAACCTGAAGTTCCTCTGGGCGCCCCTGGTCGACATCTACTCGACCCGGCGCACCTGGATGATCCTGGTCCAGGCCCTGCTGACCCTGCTGACGGCGCTCCTGGCGGTCCTGTGTCTGGGACGCGGGACCGGGGTCATCACGCTGGTGCCGGACGCCCTGTTGGTGGGGGTCTTCGTCGCCCTGGCCTTCCTCGCGGCGACCAACGACATCGCCATCGATGGCTACTACATGGAGGGCATCACCGACCCCAAGGAGCAGGCCGCCTACACCGGCTTCCGCGTCATGGCCTACCGCCTGGCCATGATCCTGGCGCGCTTCGGCATTATCCTCGCGGTTGCTCAGATCGCCAAGAGCGCCTTCGGCGGCAACCTCTATGCCGCCTGGGGCTGCGGTTTCGCGGCCGGCGCCCTGGTGATGGCGGGGCTCACCCTGCTGCACCTGGTGCGGCTCCCGCGCTTCCAGCAGGCGCGCACCCGGGTCGTCGGCGCGCGCGAGGCGGCGGGGGACTTCTTGAGTTCCTTCGCCGCGTACCTCGAGGTCTCGCGGCGGCGTTCGCTGATCGCACTCGCGAGCGCCCCCGTGCTCGGGCTGCTGTTGGGTGCCGTCCTGCTGGCGTTCGGGGTCCCCGCGGTGCAGGCGGTGACCTACGGCTTCGCCTTCATGCTGCTGGCCCTGCTGGCCCAGGCGCGGCCGGCGATTGCGCTCAGCCTCGCCTTCATCATGTTTTACAAGATCGGCGACGAGATCATCTTCTCGATGGGGACCCCCTTCCTCAAGCGCTACCTGTTGGTAGACAACACCCAACTGGCCTGGATGAGCGGCCTGCTGGGCCTCGTCGGCTCCATCGTCGGCACCACCATCGGCGGACTCTGGATCAAGCGCACCGGGCTACGCCGGGCCATCTGGCCCCTGACCCTGCTGATGAACATCAATATTCTCGCCTACGTCTGGCTCGCCTGGGAGCGCCCGCTGGCGACCGATCTGGTGGGGCTGCTGACCATCTGCGGCGTCTACACCATTGAGCAGGTCGCCGCCGGCCTGGGCAATGCCGTGCTGATCGTCTACATCCTGCGCACCTGCAAGCCCGAGTACAAGGCCGGGCACTACGCCATCGGCTCGGCCTTCATGTCGGTCTTCTCCGCCCTCTTCGGCGGCCTGGGCGGGGTCATTGTGGAGGCGGTCGGCTACCTCTGGCTCTTTATCATCGGCCTGCTGGCCTCGATCCCGGCCATGGCCCTGCTGTTCTTCGTGCGGATCAAGGACGACTGAGCACCCCGCGGACACCGGCCCGGCGCCGCTTGCGGACCCTTTCGGACCACTGGTCGCATGCGACGCACCCGGACCTTGACAAACGCAACAGTATTTTAGAAAATACTGATGCACTGAAGCACAACACTCCAGTGCACTCCTCCGTTCCATGACTTCCTTTGGTGGTAACTTCTCTGAGCGCGATGCCCATCGCGCTCTTTTTTTGCCCGCCCCGCCGGACTTGCCCCAACCCGCGTCGCCGCGACCTGGAGTCCAAGGCTTCAGCCTTGGCGCGCTCCAAGGCTGAAGTCTTGGACCCAGGCGCTTGGGCCGCGGCACTCTGCCCGTTGAGAAAAGCCCAGACGATCGAGTCCAGTGAGACGCGGCTACTCCGGACTCCCGCGCCGGACGGGGCATTCGCCCCGTCCGAAACGTTTTCCTCGGGCGTCGCGGAGTTTGCGATACCACGACGGGGCTTGCGCACGGGCGGCCCGGCGCTGTGCGGCCAGATCTACCCCCCTTGTTCGACGCAAGGTCCAAAAGGTTCGGGACGGGGTTTCAAACCCCGTCCTGCTCGGCTATCTTGTGACTGATGCGCTATACCTGGGACGAAAAAAAGCGGCAGGCGAACCTGAAGAACCATGGGCTCGATTTCGCCGATGCGGCCGCGGTCTTCGCCGGCCCGCTGCTGCTGATCTGAAGATACCCGCGAGGATTACGGCGAGCAGCGCATGATCGGCATCGGCCTGCTTGGGACCCTGGTCGTGCTGATCGTCCACGTTGAATCCGACGAGATCATCCGCATCATCTCCATGCGCAAGGCAGACAGCGATGAAACCGACCTCTACTACCGCAATGCCGGCTATTTCTGACGACGCGCCAAAGCTCACGCAAGCCGAGTTCGACCGCGCCCGCTTTCGCTTGGGCGACCGCACGGTCAGCCGCACCGAATGGCAAACGGCGGTTCGCGCCCGGACCGGGACGCAGCGCATCAATATCACCCTCGACGCCCCGATCGTGGAGCATTTCAAGGCCATGGCCGGCAGCCGCGGCTATCGAACCTTGATCAACGAGACGCTCCGCCGGGTGATCGAGGCGGAACACCAGGAGGCCGATCGGCGCCGCATCATTGGCGAGGAGTTGGCCGCTCACGATTGAGTGAACCGGGGCGCCGGCCTTCAGGCCAGATCGAAGCGCAGGAACTCCATGCTGAACTGCCCCCGCCCCTGGGTGAGACTGCGTAGCGTCGTGGTGTAGCCGAGCAGGGCGGCCAGCGGGGCCTCGGCCCGGACCTCGGCGGTCTCACCGCGGCTGCCGGTGTCGGTGATCATGGCAGCACGCGACTGCAGATCGCCCAACACCGCACCCAGATTGACCTCGGGGGCGATGACCTCCAGCGCCATCACCGGCTGCATCAGGGCCGGTTGGGCGGCGGCCAAGGCCTGACGCAGGGCCTTGCCGGCCGCCGCCGCCAGGGCCTCCGGGGTGGAACCGGGGCCGAACAACTCAACCTCGCGCACCCGCAGATCCAGGTCCAGCAGGGCCGCCCCCTGCAGCGGGCCGGATTCCAGACCACTACGCAGGCCGGACTCGATGGCGCGGCGCTGCTCCTCGCTCAGGGCCACGCCTTCGGGCAGTACCCGGGGCGCCACCGCAACCCGGATACCGGTGCCGCGCGCCAGCGGCTCGAGCGCGAGCGCGACCCGCGCCATCAGGTCCAGGTGTTTGCCGTCCGGTGCGGGCGGGGTGGTGAAGAAGGCGTCGGCCGCTGCCGGGCGCCGGATGGTCTCGCGCACGGCCACGGCCGGGCGACCGCTGCGTACCCGCACGCCGAACTCGCGCTCCATGCGCTCCAAGACCATCTGCAGGTGCAGTTCGCCCATGCCCCGCAGCAGGCGCTGGCCGGTCTCGGGGTCCTCCTCCACGGCCAGGGTGGGGTCCTCCTGGGTGACCTTGTCCAGGACCTCGAGGAGTTTGTCTTCCTCGGTGCCGGCCGCCGCCTCGATGGCGAGCCCCAGGACCGGGGCGCGCGCCTCGATCCGCTCCAGGCCGAGCAGGTGACCGGGGGCGCACAGGGTGTCGCCGGTGGTGGCGAAGCGCAGGCCCGCGATCAGCACGATCTGGCCGGGCTCGGCCTGCTCCAGCTTGGTCTTGCGGCCGGCGTCCACGTCGAACAGGCGGGCGACCTGCTCACGCCTGGTCTGACCGTCCGGACCGATGAATTCGACCGTGTCCCCGGGCTTCAGGGTGTTGCGGTAGATGCGCGCGAAGACGTGCCGACGCCCGTCCCAGAGTTGGACCTTGAAGGCCAGGGCGACCAGGGGCCCTTCACTGCCCAGGACGACCTCTTCATTGGTGCCGTCCGGGCGTCGGCCGATGGCGGGCGGGCGATCCAGGGGCGCGGGCAGGAAGTCGATCACGCCGTCGAGCAGCGGCTGGACCCCCAGGTTGCGCAGGGCGCTGCCGCCGTAGCAGGGGAATAGCCGCCCGGCCAGGGTGCCGCGGCGGATGGCGGCACGCAGGGCGGCCGGCTCCGGGTCCTCGCCCGCCAAGACCTGCTCGGTGAGGCGGTCGTCCCACTCCGCGGCGGCCAGCCCCAGGGCCTCACGGTCCGCGGCGAGGCGCGCCCACAGGTCCGTGGGGCAGGGCTCGGTCTCCACCCGTTCGCCTTGCTCGCCGCGGAACCGAATCAGGGTGCGGTCGATCAAATGCACCACTGTGTGCTCGTTGGGCGCGTACGCGTCGGCGGCCTCGGTGAGCGGTACCGTGATGGGCACGGGCTCGGCCTTGAGGCGCCGGCGAATGGCCGCCAGAGACTCCCGATAGTCGGCCCCCGGACGGTCCATCTTGTTGACGAAAAAGAGCGCCGGCAGGTTGAAGCGGGCGCGCTGGCGCCACACGGTCTCGGTCTGCGGCTCCACCGCGCGGACCCCGTCCAGGACCAGGATACAGCCGTCCTGTACCCGCATGGCGCGCTCCACCTCGATGGTGAAGTCCACATGCCCGGGGGTGTCTACCACCTGGATCAGGTGCTCCCGCCAGGGCGCCTTGGTGACCGCGGAGGTGATAGTGATGCCGTGGCGCTGCTCCTCGGCCAGATAGTCCATGTGGGCGGCGCCGTCATGGACCTCGCCGATCTTGTAGGAGGCGCCGGTGTAAAACAGGATGCGCTCGGTCAGCGTGGTCTTGCCCGCGTCCACATGGGCCGCAACCCCAATGTTGCGGACGTGCGACAATCGCGACAGTTTTTTCATCGTGCTCACGAGGTAACAGAGTGAACTATTTGAAGTTGAAAGCACAAGCGCGCGAGGCGCGACCGCCGGCCCGGGGCCGCCCGGGGCTCGCACTGGCCGGCACACTGGCGCTGGGCCTGGCCTGGGCCCCGGGCGGCGCGGCCGACACCTTCACCTTCGCGCACCCGGGTGACAGCGTGGTCGGTGTGCCCTTCTACGTGAAGAGCCGCCGACACGACACCCTGCTCGACATCGGCCGGCAGAATCAACTGGGCTACCAGGACATGGACCAGGCCAACCCGAAGCTCGATATGTGGGTACCGGGCGACAATAGCGATGTATTGATCCCGAGCTTCTTTGTCCTGCCCAACACCGCGCGCTCCGGGCTGGTCCTGAACCGGCCGGAGATGCGACTGTATTATTACCCACCGGGCAAACCGGACGAGGTGCAGAGCTATCCGATCAGCATCGGGCGGGAGGGCTGGAGCACGCCGCTCGGCAATTTCTCCATCACCACCAAGGTGAAGGACCCGACCTGGACCCCGCCGGCCTCGATCCGCGCCGAGCACGCCGCCAAGGGCGACATCCTGCCGGCCGTGGTACCCGCGGGTCCGGACAACCCGCTCGGGCCCTATGCCCTGCGGCTGTCCATCCCCGGCTATCTGATCCACGGGACCAACAAGCCCTGGGGCCTGGGAATGCAGGTCAGCCACGGCTGTATCCGCATGAATAACGAAGGGATTATCGAACTTTTCCCGCAGGTGGCCGCGGGTACGTCGGTGACCATCGTCGACCAGCCCTACAAACTGGGCTGGCTCGGGGATGACCTCTATCTGGAGGTCCATATCGACGACGCGGGGAAGCGTCGGGCGGCGCGTTCAGTGATACCGGATTCGGTGGCGAACGCGCAGGGGCTGGAGATCGACTGGAAGGCGGTGGAGCGGGCCGTAACCGAAAACACCGGCCTCCCACAACTCGTGGGAAGCCGGCGCAGTTCAGCCGACAGGCTTCACTTGGACATGATCTTCTGATACATGCGGTCCAGACGCTCGGTGTTGGCGTCGCAGCAGGACTGGGCGCCCTTGGCGGCGTCCAGCGCCTGCTGGGCCATGTCACGGGCGGTCTGGTCGGCGCAGCCGCCGATCAGGGCGGCGCTGATCAGGGCAGCGGCGGACAGGGAAGCGAGCTTGACGATTTTGGTCATCGGTAGAATCTCCGTAGGTTGAGCCAAGAGGCCCTCTTTTTATAACACAGGTTCGGGTTTTTCCGAATCCCCTCCACACCGCAGCCCCGGACGCGGGACGCGCCGCGGGCAGCCGGTGGCCGGCAGGATCCGTTCTTGCACTCCTGGCCCATCATCAGTTGATTGACCGATAGAGTCGGACCCGGTTACCAAGCTTGCGTCAAACGGACCTGAACATCAAGGGCGCGCCGCACAAAGCAGGGGAAAATCGGCCCCGCAGGCACACCGGGGCCGCTTTTTGTACTGAAAAACCGGTCAGCTTGCCTGGTGCAGGGGCGCGATTTCGCCTGCCGAATCCCACGTTCGACCCTGGAGCCCGGGGCCCCACTCGGGCACAATCGCCCTCCAGCCCCGCTCGTGGACCCCTGAAGTTATGCGCCGATATTACGGTCGTCCGCTGGACGACCCGTCGAACTCACCCTTCCGCTGCGACGGCTATCTGGCCGGCGCCGCGATCCGCGACGACCGGGGTGCGACCATCCCGCTGTCCACGCTGTCGCCCTTCCTGCGTGCCCTGCTGGTCACCGACGGGACCGTGACCAAGGCGTTGGAGGCGTATTTTTGGGAGCCGGTGGCGGTGGACACCCTGGAGCAGCGCTTCGACACCGCGGCCGAACCGGTGCCCTGGATCGGCCTGGCCGCAGGCGACGCCTGCCTGATCCGCGATGCCCGCCTGCGCGGTGTCCACAGCGGACGCGCCTACGCCGAGGCCCTGTCCCTGATCCGCACCGAGTTGATCCCACCGGATTTCCGCCGCCGACTGATCGATCGGGAGATCGGCATCGGCGCCCTGATCCGGGATAGCGGCCTGGAGAGCTATCGGGAGGTCCTGGACGTGGGACTGGAGCATGGGGACGGCCCCCGGAGTGAAGCGGCGGGCGACCCGCCGCGGGGACGGGAGGCCGCCGCCGGCCCGGCCGTGTTCAGGACCTATCGGATCATCATCGGCGGCCACCCCGTGATCCTCATCACCGAGTGTTTCCCGCTGGCCCTGTTTCCACCCCCATGCTAGCGGCGCCCCTGGATACCCTGCGCCTACACGAGACCCCGGAAGGGGTGGACCTGGGCCTGGGCGTCGCGGGTCCGGCGCCGCGGGCCCTGGCGCTGGTGGCGGACGGCGCCATCCGGCTAGCCATCTATCTGGTCCTGAGCCCGCTCCTGGCGCTGTCCGGGTTCGGTCTCGGCCTGAATCTCATTGCCCTGTTTCTGCTCGAATGGCTCTACCCGGTGGCCTTTGAAGTCCTCACTGGGGCCACCCCCGGGAAGCGCATGCTGGGCCTGCTGGTGGTGCACGACGACGGCACGCCCGTGGCGCTGCCCGCGTCCCTGATCCGCAATCTGTTGCGGGTCGTGGATTTTCTCCCGCTGTTCTACGGGGTGGGGTTGGTCTGCACCCTGGTCGATCGGGATTTCCGCAGGCTCGGGGACCTGGCCGCCGGAACCCTGGTGATCCATGCGCAGCGCCGGCCGGCACCGGGCCGCGCCGCCGCGGAACGGCCGACAGCGGGCGCCGCCCCCCGGCAGCCCCCGCCGGGGCTCGCGCTGGCCACCCAGCAGTCGATCCTGGCCTACCGCGAGCGGGCACCGCGATTGTCCGCGGCGCGCCGGAGCGAACTGGCCGAGACCCTGCTCGCCCACCTGCCCGCCCCCGCCGCGGGGCCTGCCGTCACGCGGGGCACGCCGGCGGTGGAGCAGGTCCAGGGCTACGCGGACTGGCTGGCCCAGGGCCGCGCGGGGGACTGAGCCATGCGCCAGGCACCCTTCGAGGCGGCGCACGCGGCGCAGTGGGCAGACTACCGCCGACTCCTGAGCGCCCTGGAGGGCCGCGGGCGCGACCCGTCCCCGGACCTGCCCCTGGCGCGCTTCCCGGCCCTGTATCGGCGCCTGTGCGCCCACTATGCCCTGGCGCGGGCGCGCCGCTACGCCCCGGGGCTCATCGGTGAACTGCACGAGCTGGTGCGGCGCGGCTACCCCCACCTGTACCGCCGCCGCCGCGCCTGGCTGGCCCCGGCCCTGGGCTTCATGGCCGGCGGGTTTCCGCGCACGCTGCGCCGTCACGCCCGGGTCTGCGCCCTGGCTGCCGCCCTGTTCTTTCTGCCCGGGCTGCTCATGGGGCTTGCGTGCGGACAGGACGGCGAACTGATCTTCAGCCTGATGGACGCGGCCCAGGTGGCCGAACTGGAGTCCATGTACGACGGCGCGGGCAAGACCGGGCGGGGCGCGGAACGCCAGGCCGACACGGATTTCATGATGTTCGGCTTCTATGTCATGAACAACATCGGGATCGGCTTTCGCACCTTCGCGGCCGGGCTGCTGGTGGGGCTGGGGAGTCTGGTGATCCTGATCTACAACGGGCTGGCGATCGGCGCGGCGGCCGGGCACCTGACCGGGCTGGGGTTCGGCAGCAATTTCTGGCCCTTTGTCAGCAGTCACAGCCCCTTTGAACTGACCGCCATCGCCATCTGCGGCGCCGCCGGACTCCTGCTCGCGGCGGCCCTGCTCGCCCCCGGGCGGCGAACCCGCCTGGGGGCCCTGCGAGCCAATGCGCGCGATGCGGTGGTGCTGGTGGGGGGGGCGGCCCTGATGCTGCTGTTGGCGGCGGTGGTGGAGGCCTTCTGGTCGGCAGGCGGGGCGCCCGCGGGGGTGAAATACGGGGTGGGGGGGCTGGGGTGGGTCGCGGTGATCCTCTACTTGACCCTGGCCGGGCGCGACGGCCCCGGGGGCGCGCGTGGAGCTTGACCGGATCACGGTGGCGCTGCGTCCGCGCGGGACCTGGGAGGGGATCGACCTGGGGTTCGCCCTGGCGCGCGCCTGGTTCCCGGCCCTGTGGGGGCTCTGGTGGCTGAGCGCCCTGCCGCTGGCGGCCCTGGCGCTGCTCCTGCCCGGTGGGCAGGCCGATTGGTGGGCGCTGCTGGTCTGGTGGTTCAAGCCGCTCTACGAGGCGCCCCTGGTGTGGTGGATCAGCCGTGCCCTGTTCGGCGAACGGCCACCGCTCCGGGATGCCGGGCGGCTGCTGCGCGCCGCCTGGACGCGCCGCCTCCTGCCCTATCTGCTGTGGCGGCGGCTCGCCCCCCGCCGCTCCCTGGTCCTGACCATCGGACTCTTGGAGGGGCTGGGCGGCACCGCGCTACGCGAGCGCCGCCGGGTCCTGGGCGAAGGCGCCGGGGCCGCCTGGCTGACCCTGATCTGCGCCCACTTCGAGGCCATCCTGTGGGGCGGGCTGCTGCTCGGCCTGTTTTACTTGATTCCGGCGGGGGGGCTGCCCGGCCTGGACCTGACGGTGGCCCTGACCGACGCCGATGCCTGGCCCTATTGGCTCAGCGGGGGCTTTTATCTGTTCGCCTGCTCGGTGATTGCCCCCTTCTATGTCTGTGCGGGCTTTGCGCTCTACATCGGGCGGCGCACTGACTTGGAGGCCTGGGACCTGGAGCTCGCCTTCCGCCGGGCCGGCGCCGACGCAAGCACGGGCGCGACGGCGCCAGGCGCCGCGCGACCCGGCCGCCGCACCGCGTCCGGCAACGGCCGTTCCGCGGTACTGAGCGGACTGCTGTGCGCCGCCGTGCTCGCCGCCTGGCCAGGGCCGCCGGTCGGCGCCGCGGCCCTGCCGACCCCCCGGCCGCCGCCGCCCCTGCCGGCACCGGCACCGGCGCGCAACCTGATCGCGGAAGTCCTGGCCGACGCCGACTTCGGGCGGACGCGCCAGGAGTCCGTCTGGACCTATATCGGCAAGGACGAGGAGACCGCCGCGCCGGACCCGACCTGGCTCCAAGGCCTGGGCGACGTCGCGGTGATCCTGGGGCGCCTGGTCAAGGGGCTCCTGGTGGTCCTGGCGGTCGTCGCCGTCGCCCTTTTGATCCAGCGCATCCTGCGTGACTGGCAGCCCGGCGCCTGGCGGTGGCGCCGCCGGCCGACCGAGCCCCCGCCCCCCGCGGTCCCGGTGGCCCTGGCCGCGGACGCGGACCCGGACGCCGCCGAGCTGGCCCGGGCGGTGCGCGCCCGGCTGGCCGCCGGGGACCCGCGCGGCGCCCTGGCGCTCCTGTACCGGGGCAGCATCGGGCACCTGCGGCGGCGCGGCCTGCGCATCCCGGACGGGGCCACCGAGGGCGAGTGCCTGCGCCTCGCCGCCGGCCATCCGGGCACCGGGGACCTGGAACCCTTGCGACGCCTCACCCGGGACTGGCAGGCCCTCGCCTATGCCCAGCAGACGCCGGACCCGGGGCTGATCGCCGCGCGCCTGCGCGACTGGCTGAGTTGGACCGGACACGGCAGCCCCGACGCCGTCGCGACGCCGGCCGCGGGCACGCAGGGCCACGCGGGGGACGCCGCCGATGGCCGCTGAGCAGCGCACCCTCGGCCTGATCCTGGTTGGCCTGACCCTGATCGCCGCGGTGTCCTTCACCGCCTGGTTCCTGACCAACTTCGAGCGCCGCCCCCAGGAGGTCGCCGTCGGCGCCACGGCCGCCGCGCGCCGCAACCCCTTCCTGGCCGCGGAGCGCTTCCTCGCACGCCTGGGCATCCCGGTGGAGAGCCGCGCCGGCCGGGACCTGCTGCGCCGGCCCCCGGCCACCACCGATACCCTGGTCGTCAATGGCCTGGGCAGCCTCAACCCGCAACACCAGACAATCCTGCGCACCTGGCTCCAGGGCGGCGGGCGCCTGCTGGTGGAGGCGACGCAGCCGTGGGACCATGATGGCGGGCCCGACGACCTGGTGGGCGGGTTCGGGATCGGGCTCGAGGAGGCCGAGACGGCAACCGACGGCGACCCCGAGCAGACCCTGGCGCTGGTCCGTTGGGGGGACGCCCGCACGCCGCTCAAGGTCGGCTTCGATCCGGACTGGTCCCTGCGGGTCGCGGACCCGGCGGCGGCGGCCGTGCTGGTGCAGGCGGACGGACACACCCGACTGGTGAAGCAGGCGGTCGGCGCCGGCGAACTCATCGTCACCAGCGACAACCAGTTCTTCACCAACGGGCGGATCGGGCGCCATGACCACGCCCTGTTCTTCGCCCAACTCGCCCGGCCGGCACCGGGGGGCAAGGTCTGGCTGCTCTACGACAGCTCGGTCCCCTGGCTCGGCGCCCTGCTGTGGGCCGCCGCGCCCGGGGCCCTGGGCGCGGGGGCGGTGCTGGTCCTGACGTGGGTCTGGTTCCTGGGCGCACGGCTCGGCCCCCTGACCCCGGCCCCGGACCGTCGCCGCCGGGACCTGATCGAGCACCTGGACGCCGCCGCCGCCTTCCTGTGGCGCCATGGCCGCGCCTCTCACCTGGTGGCGGCGACCCAGCGGCAGGTGCAGGGCGCCTGGCAACGGCGCTGCCCGGCGCTGCGGCACCTGGGGCCCGGGGAGCAGGCCGCGGCCATCGCCAAGGGCAGCTTGCAGCCGGCCGGGCGCGTCGCAACCGCGCTGCACACCCAGGCCCCCGATGTCCCCGGCCTGATCGACCAGACCCGCCTGCTGAAGGCCCTGTGGCAGGGCACGCGGCCACCGGGGGCGGGGACCGCGGGCCGCCGCCCGGCGCGCCCCCCACGACCACCCGTACCCTGAAGGAGAGGCGATGAACGAACCCGATGCAGTCCCAGCCGCCGAGATTGCCGTGGCCGCCCGCCACCTCCAGGCGCTGGAGGGCGCGGTCGCCCTGGCCCTGGTCGGTCAACCCCGGGTGATCCGCGAGTCGGTGGTCGCCCTGGCCGCCGCCGGCCACGTCCTGCTGGAAGGGGTGCCCGGGGTCGGCAAGACGCTCCTGGTCCGCAGCCTGGCCGCGGCCCTGGGCGGGAGCTTCGCCCGCATCCAGTTCACCCCGGACCTGATGCCGAGCGACGTCACCGGCCACGCCCTGTTCGACCTGAAGACCGAGGGCTTCCGCATCCGCCGCGGCCCCATCTTCTGCAACCTGCTCCTGGGTGACGAGATCAACCGCGCCCCCGCCAAGACCCAGTCGGCGCTGCTGGAGGCGATGCAGGAGCAGCAGGTCACCATCGAAGGCCGCGCCCTGCCCCTGCCCGCCCCCTTCCTGGTCTATGCGACCCAGAACCCCATCGAGCAGGAAGGCACCTACCCGCTGCCCCAGGCCCAACTCGACCGCTTCCTGCTCAAGGTCTTCATCGACTACCCGGGGGCGGAGGAGGAACTGGCGGTGGTGCGCCAGATCACCAGCGGGCAGATCGGCGACCGGCTCGACACCTCCCGGGTCACGCCGGTGCTGACGCCCACCGACGTGCTGGCGGTGCAGGGTGCGGCGGCGACACTGCGCATGGACGACAGCGTGCTCGCCTATGCCGTGCGCCTGGTGCGCGCGGCGCGGGACTGGCAGGGGGTCGAGACCGGCCCAGGCCCGCGCGCCGCCATCGCCCTGGTCCGCGCCGCCCGCGGCCACGCCCTGGTCGAGGGCAACGCCTACGTGACCCCGGACGACGTCAAGGCCATGGCCCCCGCGGTGCTGCGCCACCGCTTGAAGCTCAGCGCCGACCTGGAGATCGAGGGCTACCGGCCCGACGACGTGCTGGTCGACCTGCTGGCGGGCGTACCGGCGCCGCGGTCGTAGGGTCCGCTGTGCGGACCAAGGCCCCGCAGTCAGCGAAGTGGCCGCGATTGTGATCGAAGCCTGACGCGGCCTTGATCATCGTTTCGGCCAGTGGCGGTCCGTCCGCAACCGGAGGTCGAGGCTTTAGCCGGTGGCGGTTCCCGAGATATCCAAGATAAATCAATGTCGCCCGCACACCGGACCGGCTAACGGCCATGTACTGTCTTAGACACCCCGGCGGATGAAAGGGCCGCCGTAGGGGCGGGTTTGAAACCCGCCCCTACCTGGTTGCATCGCGGCGGGACCTGGCCACCACGGATGAGCCCGACCTGACTTTCACGGTAAGCCTCGACCTCCAGTGGCCGGAACGACGATCAAGGCCGCCGCGGCTGAAGCCCTGAGAAGGCGGGACCCTCCCGACCGGCACCCGCAGTTGACGCTATGTCGGATTGGACATAAACTTCAGACGGTTTGAAGCCTATGATCGATGAAGCAAAACAACGGCGTCTTGAAGAGCAGGGCTGGCAGGTCGGCAGTGCAGCCGAATTTCTTGGGCTGTCCGCGGAAGAGTCGGCCTATGTGGAGCTGCGGCTCAGGCTGAGCGAGGCGCTGCGGGCGCAGCGCCGGCGGCAACGCCTGACCCAGGTCGAGTTGGCCCGGCGCATCAAGTCCAGCCAGTCACGCGTTGCCAAGATGGAGGCGGGCGACGCCTCCGTTTCGCTGGATCTGCTGATCCGTTCGCTGTTCGCCTTGGGTGCCTCCAACCGCGATCTTGCCGAGGCCATCAACGGCGCAAGCGCCACGGTCGCATAGTTCTGGAAAGCGCATTTGTTTCACGCAAAGACGCAAAGACGCAAAGTTTTTTTTAATGCGATATCTCTTTCGTACGGCTCACCTGCCGGGTGACGGGATCATCGCTTACAAGGTTCTATTCTTCTTTGCGTTCTTGGCGTCTTTGCGTGAGCAATTGCCGATTCTGGGATAATGGTGCTTGTCGCTTCTACTGGTGCCCCGGGCGGAGCCCCCGCACCAGAACTCCAGGAACTGTGCTGCTGCGGTGGCATGGGCTCTGGGGCTGGGGCTTCACGGGGGCAGGTGTTCGCGGCCGGAGGTCCGCGCGGCGTTTTCGCGGGCGGCGGTCCGCACAGCGGCCCCTACAGTAACCACCAGGCCCAACCATGTATCCGCTCCCCCCTCTGATCCGCGCCCTGGCCGCCTGGACGGCCATCGGCCTCGCCGCCGTCTGGCTGCCCTGGGCCTGGCCCCTCTGGCAGGGCGCCGGCCTGCTGATCGCCGCCATCACGCTGGGGGACCTGCTGGCGCTCTACCGGCTGGCCGACCCGCGGATCACGCGGCGCATGGGGCGCGCCCTGCCGCTCGGGGTCTGGAGCCCGGTGACCCTGGAGGTCGCCAATGGCTCGGACCAACGCCTGCGGGTCAGCGTCCATGACCTGCACCCGGGGGAGTTCGACGTGCGCGGCCTGCCCGCGGACCTGGACCTGCAACCCCGGCACCAGGGCCAGGTCCACTACCGGTTGTGCCCGCCCAATCGCGGGGACTTCCCGCTCACCGGTTGCGCGCTCGCCATCCGCTCACCGCTCGGGTGGTGGCGGCGCACCCGGGTCCTGCCCCCGGCGGAGCGGCTGCGGGTCTTCCCCAACTTCGCCGAGATCAGCCGCTACACCCTGCTGGCGGCGAGCGACCAACTCGCCCAGCTCGGCGTGCGCCGGCTCCGGCGCCTGGGCACCGGGGCCGAGTTCCACCAGTTGCGCGAGTACCGGGAGGGCGACTCACTGCGCCAGATCGACTGGAAGGCGACCTCGCGGATGCACAAGGTCATCGCCCGGGAGTACCAGGACGAGCGCGACCAGCGCCTGGTGTTCCTGCTCGACTGCGGCCGGCGCATGCGCCACCGCGACCAGGACCGCGGTCACCTGGACGAGGCGCTCAACGCGCTGCTGCTGCTCGCCTACGTGGCCGTGCGCCAGGGCGACGCGGTCGGGCTCATGACCTACGGCGGACCGCGGCGCTGGTTCGCCCCGCGCAAGGAACCCGGCACCGTCCACCGGCTGCTCCAGGGCGTCTACGACCTCCAGCCGAGCCTGGAGGCCGCCGACCCCCTGGTCGCCGCCCGGGCACTCCTGGCCGCCATGCCGCGCCGCGCCCTGGTGGTGATCCTCACCAACAGCCGCGACGAGGACCAGGAGGGCCTGGCCCAGGCCGCCCAACTCCTGCGCCGCCGCCACCTGGTGGTGATCGCGGACCTGCGCGAGGCCGCCCTCGACCGCGCCCTGGAGGCCCCCATCGACACCCTGGACGACGCCCTGCGCTTCCACGCCGTCCACGGCTGGCTGGCCGAGCGGCAGCGCCAGCAGGAGCGACTGCGCCATCTGGGCATCCAGGTCCTCGACCTGCTGCCCGCGCAACTGCCCATTGCCTTGGTCAACCGCTATTTCGAGATCAAACGGGCAGGCGTCCTGTAGGGTCCGCTGTGCGGACCGGAGCGGGTGATGCCGCCACCGCGCCGCCGCTGCGCCTCGATTATCATCCCGACCATCGGCCTACGCCGACCCTGCTCATAAAGCCGGCCACCCTGGTGCCCGCAAGGTCGCTGGTCCGCACAGCGGACCCTACGCTCGCGGGGCCGTAGGGTCCGCTGTGCGGACCAGAGCCCTCGCAATTGGCTGATTGGCTTGCTTTCTGATCAAGGTCGCCCTTCAGGGCGACCCGCCGACGGCTTGGACGAATACCGTCAAATCTAGACCGGCGCAGGCCTCTCGTTCCCACGCTCCTGAGACTGGGCAAATAGTCGCCGCGGTCGCGGCGAAGCCGCGAGTCGGAGCGCCGGCATCTTGCCGGCCCGCCGCCGCAAGGCGGCGAATCGGAGCCGCGCGGGGCGCAGAACCCATTGGCCGCAAAGATACAGCAACAGCGCCCCGCGCCGTGGCCGGCAAGCTGCCGGCGCTCGCAAGGTCAGCGCCGCGGTCGCGATACTCCCGGCGCCGTCGGTACGTCACGACGCGTCGCAACACCGAAACGCAGTCTGCTAAACTTCTCCCCGATTGCCTCAATCGTCGTCCGCCATGCGCTCCCACCAGTGCCCGGCAGACTGTCGGATACGAAGGCGGCACACACAGCAACCGCACCAGCGATCAACGCCCAGGTGATGCCATGCTGATTCTTCGCCAAAGTCAGATCGACGCCTTGGCAGAGGTACCGCGCGAACAATTCCTGCGCGAGGCGACAGCCTCCACGCCATCGCGAAGGCACACGGTGTGACGCCGGGGGAACTGCTCGCCGCCAACCCCCAATTTTCCGGCAACGGCCGCACACCAAACCGGATCTTCCCCGGCGAGGCGGTAACCATCCCGGAGGAGACCCAGTTCAGCAAGGATATGGACCTGAAGCGCGGCCGGATGAAATGCGCATCGGATTGCCCCTCCATGGTGCGATTCACCGATCCGTCGACCGACCAGCGGTGCCGTTGGAACCCCACCGGCGCGGTGCCCTGGAAGACCCTGGTGTCGGGACAATCGGGCCAGGTGACGGCCGAGATCTCGCCGCCGGCCAAGTTCGCTTGCGTGACGTTTGAGTCTACCGCGCCCGGCGTGGCGAAGGTCAGCCCGGCAGCGGCGGCGTCGGCCGTTCAGACCTTGACGCTGGAGGCCCTGTCGCGCGGGGATACTGAAGTGCGCGCGGTTTGCGACGGGAACACCATTGCCACCTTCGCCGTAAAGGTATTAGCTTTCACATTACCGATGCTGGTTGCGAAATCAAGACGCGCCCCGGGGCTTAACGCGGACGGTACTGTGGCGGCAGATATGCTTTTTGGCGACTATTCCCGGCGGCGCATCGAGAATATCGGATTTCCATTCAAGGTTTCTCAAGCCGTCTGGAATCTCGATTCAGTCAAGGCTACCACGCTCTTTCAGATATTTCGCAATATGGCACGAAATTTTTCCATGGGCGACTTGGAGACCAACATTCTGGCGATGATCGACCGTTTCGAGGCCAACACCGGGGGCACCTATTCTAATCCGAAATTAACCGATGCGGTCCGCCGCCACGCATCTACCGGACGCTTTATTGACGACATCCGCAATCAATTGGCAGTCGCGCTGAATAAGCACCAGGGCGACATAAGTAAGTTCTCGGCCCCGCGCGAACTCAGGCTGTCCGGCCAACCTCACTTTAGCGAACCGATAGACATCATCACGGGATTGACTATCGCAATTAACGATACCTGGGCCTATGATGTGGTGCTTGAGGAATACCGTCTAGTCGGAGACAGGTGTTACTCCGGGAAGTTCAAAGTCATTCTCTGGGACCACTTCGGCCTTGATGAGCCCGACGTGGACGGCAGTAAACCTTACGCCATAGAGCCGGGCTTCCGAGCTTGGTTCATTCTACAACATTTGACTCGACTTGGCTACAAGCCGTTCTTGACGGAGATCGTGCTTGACGGGTACGAGTTTCACGGGTGCTTCGCTCAATGACAATCGCTTTTTGGCTTGCCGCCAAGGGTCGCTCCAGATCGACGCTGACGATCGCAGGCATTCTGTTCCTCATGTTTTTCGCAAGCTCGGCCGTGAGTGCCGACAGCCCCCCCGAGATCAAGATCTTCCCGCGACCAGCATTGACTACGATAGACGCCGGGGTCTACCAAGGTAAGTCATATAATGTCAAATTGGAGTACTTCGTGGTCACAAACCCACCGCAGGGCGAGCCGGACATTCGCGCATTCATAGGCGCTTACGTTCAAAGCGAATTGGCCGCCGATCAGCATCAAGGATATACAATGACGGATCGTTTTTTTTATCGCGAAACCGCATCAACACCCAGGGATTATGTCGAATCCGTCAAGGGCTACTTTGATCACGATCGTATTGAATATCATGCGGACGATCTCCTTGTCGCGGTGAGATGGAGGCGCGGAAGCGACGACCTCGAATATCACTTTCCCTCGCCGAGTCAGTCACCATAACTCTCTGGTTCCAAAAGACAGACCGGAACGGGAGAAAGGGCTCCCACCGTTTACCATCACGCCAGCATGGCTACGCCGTCCGGCCGCTTCAGCAGCCGGGGTCAAGGTGACGGCCTCGATCATCATTCCCGCCGCCGGGCTCACCGCGAGGCCGTTGGTCCGCACAGCGGACCCTACAGAGCGCGGGCGGCCTTGATCATCCTTCCGGCCAGCGGCTATCGCCTGGAGTCCAAGGCTTCAGCCTTGGTCCTCCATTCAAGGCTGAAGCCTTGGACTCCGTCCGGGAAGTGGCCGTAACGATCATCAAGGCCGCGCGGGGTTACGGTAGGGTCCGCTGTGCGGACCGTGTAGGGTCCGCTGCGCGGACCGCCGCGAGACCTACGCTGGTTACCAATCGGCGTTTGATTAACGAGCACGAAGGCCGGGCCCCGGTGGGAGCGGCTTCAGCCGCGACGCGATCCCGTAAGCCGCCCGGGCCTCGTCGCGGCTGAAGCCGCTCCCACCGGGGACTTTCACTCCGGACTCGCCCCCCGCGGCGATTTCTGGTATCAAGTCCGGACCTTCGTTGCGGGTGTTTGCCATGGACTTCGACGCCTTCCTCTCCCACCACAGCGCCGACAAGCCGCTGATCCGCGAACTTCGCCGCCGACTCCAGGCGCAGGATTTGCGCGTCTGGCTGGACGAGGAGGACCTGCGCCCCGGCCAGCCCTGGCAGAAGGGGCTTGCGGCCGGCATCCTCGCCAGCGCCTCGGTGCTGGTCTGTATCGGCGGCTCCGGCGTCGGTCCCTGGGAGGACGAGGAGATGCAGGTCGCGCTCGATCTGGCCGCCCATGAGCAGCGCCCGGTCATCCCGGTCCTGCTCCCCGGCGCCCCCGAGAAGCCTGCCATCTCCCTGTTCCTCAAGAACCGCACCTGGGTCGACCTGCGCGCGGGCATCGACACGGCGGGCATCGGCCGCCTGGTCTGGGGCATCACCGGCGACCGCCCGGGCGCCGCCGTCCGTGCCGCCCCCGACCGGCGCTTCCAACTCCCCGCCGACCTGCCCGACTTCACCGGCCGCACCGCGGATCGCGACTGGGTCGAGGAGCGCCTCGCCGCCGGCCGGTCGGTCGCCATCTGCGCCCTGGCCGGTCAGGGGGGCTTAGGCAAGACCGCGCTCGCGGTGCATGTCGCGCACCGAATCAAGGAGCGCTTCCCGGACGGCCAGCTCCTGATCCCGCTCGGCGGGGCCGGCGAGCGGCCCATGACCGCGCTGGACGCCATGGCCTGGGTGATCCGCGCCTTCGAGCCGGAGTGGCGACTCCCGGAGGATGAGGCCCAGGTCCAGGCGCTCTACCGCGGGGTGCTCAACGGCCGGCGGGTGCTGATCCTGGCCGACGATGCGGGCGGGACCGCGCAGGTCGCGCCGCTCACGCCCAGCCCCCCGGCCGCCCTGATCCTGACCTCCCGGCGGCGCATCGCGCTCGGGGAGCGGCGCGACCTGGACCTGCTTGCGGCCGACGAGGCGCGGGCGCTGCTGGCCGGCATCCTGGGCGAGGGCCACTCCCTGACCGACGCGGATCTCAACCGTCTCGCCGCCGCCTGCGACCGGCTGCCGCTGGCGCTGCGGGTCGCCGGCGCGCACCTGGCGCTGCACCCCGAGGTGCCGCTGGCCGAGTATCTCGCCGAAATCGAGGACGAGGCGACCCGGCTCCAGGCACTCGACAGCGACACGGTCGAGGGCGGTCATGTCGGTGCCGTGCTGGCCCTCTCGGCCGACCGGCTGCTCGTCGAAGACTTGGGCCTCGCCGCCCGCTGGCAGGCGCTCGCCTGCTTCCCGGCCCCCTTCGACCGGGCCGCCGCCGCCGCCGTTTGGGGGTTCACCGCGGACCGGGAGGCGCAGCCGGCACTCTCCGACCTGATCGACCGCAGCCTGCTGCGCTGGGATGCCGGCACCGGGCGCTACCGGCTGCATGAGCTGCTGCGGCCCATTGCCGCGGAGCCCTGGTGCTGGTGTCGGACGCGGGTGCCGGACGGGGTGACCGGACCCAGCGCGGAGAACCTCGGGCTGGCGCGGGGGCGGCATGCGGCCCATTACCTCGCGGTCTTGCGGGCGGCCAAAGAGCGCTACATGGAAGGTCACGCCGGGGTCACCGCCGGCCTCGCCGCCTATGACGCCGAGGCTGCACAGATCGCCGCCGGTCAAGCCTGGGCGGCGACCGGGGCGGATGAGGACGCCGCCCGACTAGCGATGGACTACCCGGACGCCGGTACCTATGTGCTGAGGCTCCGCCTGCACCCGCGCGAGTGGGTCCGCTGGCTCGAGTCCGGACTCGCCGCCGCGCGCCAGCTCGGCGAGTGGGGGATGGAGGGCGCCCACCTCGGCAACCTCGGCTTCGCCTGGTATGTCCTCGGCGAGCCCCGCAAGGCCATCGGCTTCTACGAGCAGGTCCTCGCCGTCGCCCGTGAGATCGGCAATCGCCTCGCCGAGGGCAACTCGCTCGGCAACCTCGGCCTCGCCTGGGCCGACCTGCGCGCGCCGCGCAAGGCCGTCGGCTTCTACGAGCAGCAGCTTGCCATCGCCCGCGAAATCGGCGACCGCCGCGGCGAGGGCAACGCACTTGGCAACCTCGGCCTCGCCTGGGCCGACCTGCGCAAGCCGCGCAAGGCCATCGGTTTTTCAGAGAAGGTCCTCGCCATCGCCCGCGAGATCGGCGACCGCCACGGCGAGGGCAACGCGCTCGGCAACCTCGGCATCGCATGGGCCGACCTCGGCGAGCCGCACAAGGCCATCGGCTTCTACGAGCAGCAGCTTGCCATCGTCCGCGAGATCGGCGACCGCCGCGGTGAGGCGATTGCCTCGTTCAACCTTGGCGGGGCCTTGGAGACGCTGGGCGACCCCGCGACCGCCCGCGGCCACATGCAGCAAGCCCTGGCACTCTTCGAGTCGCTGGAGAGCCCCCACGCCGAGACCACCCGCGACTGGCTCGCTCGGCACCCCTGAGCACCAGCCCCGCTCCCTCTCGTGCCCACAAGGCGCGCGGAAATCAGCGGAAGCCCACCCGTGGGAGCGGCTTCAGCCGCGACGGGCCCGCAGCCGCTCGCGGGCTCGCGTCGCGGCTGAAGCCGCTCCCACCGGGTCCCGGGCCGACGCTCACGCTGGTGACACCGTTCCAGCCGTGCAGGCGTCAGGCACCGTGCGCCGCGCGTGTCGGCGGACGCCCCCCTGCTCAAGCGCCGTTCAGCGCACTGAGCCGGGCAATCAGCTTGCGCCCCCTAGCCTGCATGGCGGGGGTGCCGATCACCGTGAGTTCCCGGATCTGTGCAACCTAGAATCGGCAATTGCTCACGCAAAGACGCCAAGAACGCAAAGAAGAATAGAACTTTGCTGGCGATGATCCCGTCACCCGGTAGGTGAACCGTACGACAGAGATATCGCATTGAAAAACTTTGCGTCTTTGCGTCTTTGCGTGAAACAAATGCTCTTTCCAGGGTGCAAGGACCTCGGCACGCAGCCGCGGGCTGCGCACGGCCAGATCGGCCAAGGCCTGCATGGCGGCGGTCTTGACGATGCTGCTGCGGTCTTTGGTGTAACCGCGCAGGATGGCAAGCACCAGCGCCTCGTCCGGTCCCGCGAGCGGCAGACGGGCGAGCATCGGTGCCAGATGCCAGCGGACCTCCTGCTGTTCGACCCCGCACAACTGCTCGATCAAGGTCCCCTTGTATGGGACCAGATAGTCGGGGCGCATCGCCGTCACCTTTTCCGCCGCGTCGGCGCACCGCATCCGCAGCACCGGATCGGTCGTTGCCAGGCCGTCGAACAGGACCCCGAGCAGCGCGGGTTGGTCGAGCACCAGGGCGGCCACGGCGTTCGCCCGGCCGATGGAGCGGCGGTCACCGCCCGACAGCAGTTGCAGTAGTTCGTGCATCGGGACGCTGGTGCTCCAGGGCGGTCCGCACAGCGGACCCTACGGACTTGGCGTGAGAAATTCCCGGATCCAGGATAACGCCTCGCTGCTGGTCCGCAAGACCGCGGGGGGATAGCATTACGATAGTCCCTGACAGGAGCAACAGATGAAGACCACTATCGGGGAGTTGGAATACGCCTTCATGTTCGCAAGCGCCGGCAGCGACTTCGACGCCGCGGCCTATCTCGACCGGGAGACCGGTCAGTTCCGCTATCTCGGGGAGGGGTTCGATGAGCCGGAGGACGCGGCGGACGAGTTGGCCGGCTCGGACCGCTATCTGCGGGTGCCGAACAAGCACGACCTGGACTTGGGCAAGGCGCTGGTCTTTGATTTCGTCGAGACGCAGTTGCCGGACGCAGAGGAGGAGGTCCGGGAGATCTTCCGGCACCGCGGCGCCTACCCGCGGTTCAAGGACTTCCTCGACGAACAGGACCAGTTGGAGGCCTGGTACGACTTCGAGCAACGCCGGACGCAGGAGGCGCTGCGCGACTGGGCCACGGATCATGGGATCGAGGTGGTCGAGGCCTAGCGCCCGCTGACGCACTTGCTCGGATCAAGGGCGTAGGGTGCTCCGTGCGCACCGCGAGGCCGCGGTTGATCGCCGCTGCCCGGGTCTCGGTCGGCGCCATGGTGCGCACGGCGCACCCTAGGGTCACGGTGCGATGAATGATCCGAGCACGTCCATCACGCGATACCAGCCCGGCAACGAGCGAGCGGGCGAGCCACGCCCCAGGTGCGACAATAGGCGCCCCAGGGCCGATCAGAGCGCCCGGGCCAAGAACCACCGCTTACCCTGGAAAGAGCAGTTCTCTCACAGAGACACAAAGATCACAAAGATTTTCAACACGATATGTAGGTCGGGGAGGTCACCTGGGCGGTGATCGGCCCAACGCCTTCAATGATCTGTTTTTCTTTGTGTCTTTGTGTCTTTGTGAGAACAATTGCCGGATTTAGGCTTACCGGCCCTGGCGGGCCACCTTGCTGGAGCAGCACCATGACGACGACCTCACCCCCCCTCCCGCCGCCGCGCGCCGGCACCCATCCACCATTGCCCGAGGCGCTCGCGGCGCCGCGCCACAGCCTGGTGACCCGCGCCGGCGAGCGGCTGGCCTGGTACGGGGATGGCGTCGGCAGCGGTCGGCCGCTGGTCCTGGTCCACAGCATCAATGCGGCGCCCAGCAGCTTCGAGGTCAAGCCGCTGTTCGACCAGTATCGCGGCCAGCGGCCGGTCTACAGCCTGGATCTCCCCGGCTTCGGCCACGCGGACCGGCCGGTCGGACCCTACTCCGCGGAGCGTTACGCCGCGGCCCTGGTGGACTTCCTGGAGCAGGTGGTGAAGCAGCCGGCCGACCTGCTGGCCCTCTCGCTCAGCGGTGAGTTCGCCGCCCGCGCGGCGCTGCTGGCCCCGGGGTGCATCGCCTCCCTGGCGCTGCTCTCGCCGACCGGGTTCGGCGCGCGCCAGCCGTTCGGCCCGCGGATCGGTCGGCCGCTGCACCGGTTCCTGAGCCTGCCGTTCGTTGGGGCCCCCGCCTACGCCCTGGTCTCGTCGCGCCCGAGCATCACCTATTATCTGGGCAAGTCGTTTGTCGGCGAGGCCCCGCCGGCGCTGATCGACTATGCCTATGCGACCTCGCACCAGCCGGGCGCGCGCCATGCGCCGCTCATGTTCCTGTCGATGCAACTCTTCACCCGGGACGCCCCGGAGCGGCTCTATGGCGCCCTGCCGGCGGACTTGCCGGTCCTGGCCGTGGCCGACCGCGACCCCTATGTGACCTTCGAGCGGCTGGCGGGATTCGTCGCCGCGCATCCCAACTGGCACTACGAGACCCTGGCGCCGCACCTGGGCCTGCCCCAGTGGGAGCGCCTGCCCGCGCTCGCGGCGGCGCTGGATCGGTTCTGGGCTGGGCGTCCATAAAGCCCTGGTGTTGACCTTCCCAGGCCAGCCGCCGATGCCCCGGCTGGGGTAGTGCAGCCTCGGTGGTGGCCGAATATTAACGATTTTCTTATGGTTGAATCAGAAATGCACTTAATCTATAAAGATTTAGGATATCTGATCCGGAATTTCGATAATTTCGCGGCGGATCGGCGTTGGCGATGAAACGACATCGCGTAAAGCCACATGCAGCCATAACCATGCAATGGGAATAACAACGATGAATGCACACCCGTCAACCCTGCTCCTCGTCGCCTGCCTTGCCGGCACCGCGGACGCGGCGCTGGTGCAATACACCGACAGTGCGAGCTTCCTCGCCGCCATAGAGGCGGATTACTACTTCGAGAACTTCCAGTCGCTGTCAGGCAGCGGCTTGCCGGGAAGTCTTGACTTCGGACCCGTCAACGGGTATGGATACACGGCAAGTGCCACGACCAATCTGCTGAGCCGAGGAAATATCGGTGGTGATTACACTCTTGGTGTAAATCTTGGTACAGCCTCGCTGCAGTTCGCCTTCACCGGCGATGCCGTCACTGCGCTCGGCGGCTATTTCTTTCCGAAAAACAATTCGGCACCCACGACCGGCAGGATCAACCTCAGTTTCAGCGATGGCAGCACCTGGACGTCCAACAGCGCCAGCCCAACCAGCTTCATCGGCTTCACCAGCAGTGTAGCGCTGACGTTGCTCACAGTGGAGTCCCCGGCGCAAACCTGCGGCGGGACTTTCTATTGCTGGGCGAATGCCAACGACCTCTATGTGGGCGCCGCGGAGCAGGTCCCGGTGGCGTCCACCGCGCTGCTGCTCGCCGTGGGGCTGTTCGTGCCCGGGTTGCGCCGGGGCCGTGGTGTTACCGGTCGTGCCGAGAGGCTCGATACTGGGCTCGCGGTTCACGATGAGCCAGGCGGGACTCTTACCCGCTAGAACATACGGGCTCGCCAGGCCGCACTGGCCCCTTATCCTCCCCGGGTCCCTTTCCTTGCTCATCGTCATGGATGCTTTTCGCTCGGCGCGGCGGCGCGGGTTGTCGGCGACGATCGCGCCGGGCTGGAGCGGCTGTTGCGTTACTGTGCCCGGCCAGCCGTCGCCTTGGAACGGCTGACCCAGGTCAACCCCGAGCGGGTGGTCTATCGGCTGCCGAAACCCCAATCCGACGGCCGCACCGCACTATCGCTCAGGCCCTTGGAACTGCTCGACCGGCTCGCCGCGCTGATCCCGCCGCCGCGCCGGCATCGCCACCGCGACCATGGGGTGCCGGCGCCCTGCCGACGGACTTGCCGGTCCTGGCTGTGGCCGACCGCGACCCCTATGTGACCTTTGAGCGGCTGGCGGGATTCGTCGCCGCGCATCCGAACTGGCGCTCCGAGACCCTTGATCAAGGCCGACCGCGACTATCCCAGTTGCGTTCATTTGCGTTTATTTGCGGACGAATCCTCTTCATAGGCCGGGGTGCCCCTGCTACCCCGCCGTTCAGCCGGAGTCTCACTCAAGACCATGCGCCATCGCCTCGCCGCCCTTCTGCTGTTGCTCACCGCCCAGGCCACCCAGGCGGCCATCCCGGCCACCCCGGTGATGACGATCTACAAGTTCAACGGCCCCTTCACGGTGCCCATCTACAGCGCGGACGGGTCCGGCACCCAGACCGGGACCTTGACGCAGGGGACCTCGGTCATCCCCTGTCTGGTGATCCGCGACGGCAAGCCGCTGACGGACGGCAAGGGCACGCCCATGGTCGGCATCGAGGTGGTCGTGGACCCGCGCCGGGCGACCCGCGCCGATACGCAGCGCTTCAAGCAGGTGGTGGCGGAGCGTGCCGGGATGCAGGTCCAGAACCACCACTGTCCACCCGGGGTCAAGAACGTGATCGACGTGCGCCAGCTCTATGCGCTCAAAAAGGCACCCTTTTTCGACCCGCCCCGCGCCGCACAGACCGGTGCGGGCGCGGGCGCGGGCGCGACCGACCTCGACCGGATCGTGCGCGCCTTCCACGCCTCCCCCCAGTGCGAGGCGGCCAACCGCGCCCTGACCGGCCGGCGCGCCGCCCTGGCCGCGGCCTGGGACGCGTTCATCCGCGCCAACGGGTCGCTGGGCGCGGACACCGAACTCGCGCGCGCCAAGCACCTGGACTATGTGATGCGCACCGCCCTGTTCGAGGGCCATCTCAAGCGCGGCTGCAACGCCTACGGTACCTGCGAGCGCAACGTCATCGCGCTGTCCATCCGCAACCGGGCGGTCGGGCAGTGCCAGCGCGGCAAGGGGTGCGGCTTCCCCGGGGACTTCCAGGGCGCCTCCTCGTCGGTGTCGCAGTACAACATCTGGGACGAATACCTGACCCAGATCTCCGGGCTCACCTCCTGTTTCCTGCGCCCGGACCTGGCAAACGACGGCGACTACGCCAAGCTCCAGGCGATGTATACGCAGAACGTCGGTGACATCGAGCGGATCCTCTACGGGTCCGCGGCCGACCTCGCCGAGATCTTTCCGGGCACCCCGGCGGCCGATCTGACCGAACTGCGTCATTACTATCACGCCCCGGCCATGGGCAAGTGCTTCCCCAAGGCGCAGCGGGTAGAGTACATCTCGGGCGCCGTGGCGACCCAAGGCAGCGACTATGCCCTGCTGGCCGATACCCGCATCCAGGTTGGAGCCCAGGCCGGCGGTGGCTACGCCTTCAAGCAGTTCCTGTTCGAGGAGAAACCGGAGGGGGACACCATACAGATCATCGACCGCTATCCCGGATTCATCATCGACGGGCGCAAGGTGTCGCTGCGCGACCCGTCCTCCTGCCCGCCCTACGGCGTACCCGCCGGCTGTGCCTTCAAGCAGGTCGGGCGCTATCGCAAGACCCCCAGTTGGATCAATGACGGGCGCCCGGTCGAGATCACCTGCCGCGTCAAGGACCGGGGCGAGTCCTGCCAGGGCAGCGGCACCCCGGCCAAGGCGCGCCTGGGCGGGACCTGCGATGTGGAGATGCGCCCGGTGGCGGGGGTGCGCTGAGCCTGGAAGAGGGAATTAGTCCGCGAAGAACGCGAAGAACGCGAAGAACGCGAATGGGATTCTGTGAGTACGTCGATGGTCACCGTGTGCTCAAGAAAATTGCTGGTGATTATCCGTATTTCTTCGCGTTCATTCGCGTTATTCGCGGACTAATTCGACCTCTCGTTCCCACGCTCCTGCGTGGGAATGCCGTGCGGGCGCTCCGCGTCCCATCAACAAACCGGACGCGGAGCGCCCGCACTTGCTCCCACGCTGGAGCGTGGGAGCAAGAAGATCGTGTGAACCTAATGGTATTGACATGGAACTCCGCCAATTGCGCTCACTGGTGACGGTCGCCGACAACGGCTTCAGCGTCAGCCGGGCGGCGGAGGGCCTCAATCTGGTCCAGTCCGCCGTGTCGCAGCACTTGAAACAATTGGAGGACGAACTGGGCACTCGCCTCTTCCTGCGTCAGGGCAAGCGGTTGGCGGGGCTGACGGAAGCGGGGGCACAGGTAGTGACCTATGCCCGCCAGACGCTCGCGGGGGCGGCCAGCATCGCGGCGGTAGGGCGCGACAGCACCGGGCAGACCAGCGGGACCCTGCGCATCGGGGCGACGCACACCCAGGCCCGCTATGTCCTGCCGCCAGTGATGCGCCGCTTCGCCGCCGAGTTCCCGCTGGTACAGGTGCAGATCCACCAGGGCACCCCGGGCCAACTGGTCGACCTGGTGGTGCGCGACGCCGTGGATCTCGCCATCTGTACCGAGGCGCTCGGCAACGAGCCGGCCCTGGAGGCGGTCCACTGTTACCGCTGGAACCGCTGCGCCATCGCCCCCCTGGGGCATCCGCTGCTCGCGGCCCCGGCCATCACCCTGGAACTGCTGTGCGAATACCCGATGATCACCTATGTCTTCGGCTTCACCGGGCGCGGCAACTTCAGCACCGCCTTCGCCCGCCAGGGGCTCAGCCCGCGGGTGGTGTTGAGCGCCGCGGATACGGACGTGATCAAGACCTATGTGCGCGAAGGGATGGGCATCGGCATCATCGCCGATCTGGCCTATGAGCCGACCCTGGATGCGGACCTGGGTCGGCGGGACCTGAGCCATCTCTTCCCCTGGGAGGTGACCAAGGTCGCCTATCTGCGCGAGAAGTACCTGCAGCGCTTCCAGCGGCGCTTCATCGAGCTGTTCCAGGAGGAATCCGCGCAGTTGAACCGCCGCGTCCGGTAGCCGCGGCGGCGGGCCGCATCGTTCATCACGCCGCCGCAACGACGACCGGGGTCGGCGGGGGGAGGCCCACGGCTCGCACCGTCAGTATCGCCTTGTCAAAAAAACCGGACGATGCTGTCGATGAGCAATACAAAGAGTGCCGCTACGAAAGCCAGGGCCAGACCGTTGAGTGTGCCAACCATGAGCCCGAGGATCGCACCGAGGCCGGCGACGATCAGGATCGGCGCCAACCAGGACAGCCGACCGATCCGTGACTGCCAGGCTGTGCGTTCGTGGCGATATACCGGATTGTCCCTGGTCGCGTTCGGCATGGTGCCATTGACCACATAGGCGGCGATTGGGCGCCACATCCCCTCACTGACGCCGACCCCGTGTCCCCCTGCGAGGTAGCGGAAATTGCACACCGTCGGGTTGGTCTGACCGGGCTGATCCTCAAAGCCGTCGAAACCCGCACCACCGACGCCAAAGAAACGCAGCCCAAGCCGCTGAAAGGCTCCGGGCAGAAAGGCGACGACCCAATCGCTGGTAGCGACCAGATTCAAGACCGACAAAGCCTTGCCTTTGATCTCCGACCACTTGAAATCGGTCCGGACCACGCAACCCGCAAACACGATACGATCCAGCACGACCATGGGCGACAACCGCAGCGCATGAGCGGCCAGGAAGGTGCCATTGCTGTGACCGATGTAACTGATCGGGACATCGGGGTAGAGGACCCGGATCTCCGCGTACTTTTCCAGGAACCAGTAGGTCGCGTCGAGGCGGCCCCAGAAGTTGACGAAGTCCCACATCGAGAAAAAACCGTAGCTCGGCGAGGGGGCGCGAATGACCAGTGTTCGGCCGCGACCAATGGCCTTGACCTCGCGGGCGATGCGCTTGGTCCAGAAGCCATTGTCGCGGATGCCGTGGACGACGATCACGACCTGGTCGATCTTTACCGGGGGAGACGTTGCAGGGCTGTCTGATGTGGACGTCGGGCTGCGGACGATCGGACGATCCAGATCATCGATATAGTCGTCGATGTCGTCGCTGTTCATCGCGATCTTTGCCAGTTCTTCGGGTGACTGGGTCAGCGCCGCAACGGCCAGATTCGCCCGCCGGATACGCGCGCGCTGTCGATGCGCCTCGCTGCTGGTATCGGACGCCGTCGGTTCCGGACCCGGCGCCACTTCGATCATATCCACATGACTGCTGTCGGGAACCTCGATATAACTGAAATCGCTGCTCAGGCCGAGGTCCAGCGCATCCGCCGGGGAAACAAACTCGTCCCTTGAGCCCAACAGCAACACGGTATGCGGCAGCTTGAACTTGGCGTCGGCACGGGCGCAATACTGCTCGACCTGCAGGTACAGGAGTCTGCTCTCGATGACGAACGGGGCGCCGCGCTTTATCTGTTGGATAAAGGACTCGCCTTGGCCCCGCAGCCGCGCGCTGGCGTTCAATACCGTCAGCAGGATGGGGGCGAAGAAGCGCAGGGCGGCCGGGGTCGCGGTGGAGATGCTCCAGCCGCGGGTCACGCCGGCCAGAAAGACCATTCGTTTGACCCGATCGGCCCAAGGCTTTGCCAGGTTCCGGGAGAGCGAGAGGGGTAGCTCCGGGGTCCCAAGCGCGGGGTCAGGCATCCGTGCCCCGCAGGCTTTGCTGTAGAGATTTCGAGCCAGCAGGGTACCGGCGCTGAAGGCAACGATGACCAGTTCATCGAAGGTGTCCTGCTCCCAGCACCGATCGACCTGTGCCGATAACTGCTCGACCAGATCTTGGGGCTTCGCCTTGGAGCGTGCCCCCATATCCAACGCCGGGTACAGGACCTTGGCCCCTGGATAGGTTGATCGAAGCAACTCCAAGAATGCAGCAGGCACGGCGCCACCTGGCATCGACAATAGGGGCACCGCATCGCCCCAGCCACGGATGACCAATACCAGGGTGCGGGCGTAACGGGTTTCTCCGGACATCTTGGTTCTCCCAATGCAGGATGGTGACAGTCACCACGCTTGCGCTGAGTGAATTATAGCTGCACTGCGACCAAGTGAACGTCTGCCGGGGAAAAATGTTAGCGGTGCGTCCTGCGGATGGTCCTTGAACCGTCAGGCACGGCGGGATCCTCACCAGGAGAGATGCAACCCGCACTCCCGCTTGAGCCCGGCGAAGCGGGTGTCCTCCTCCACCATGCCGGGCGACAGGGGCACGGTGGAGTGCCGGTCGCCGATCGAGACATAGCCCTGTTCCCACAACGGGTGGTAGGGCAGGTCGTGGCGCTTGAGGTAGAGATAGATGTCCCGGTCGGTCCAGTCGATCACCGGGTGGACCTTGAAGCGCCCGTCCTTGCACTGGAGCACCGGGATGTCCTTGCGGCTCGTGGACTGCACGCGGCGCAGGCCGGCGTACCAGGTGCCGACGACGAGTTCGCGCAGGGCACGCCCCATGGGCTCCACCTTGTGCAGGTGATTGTACCGCTCGATACCGGTCAGGCCCTCCTCCCACAGGCGGCCGTGGCGCGCCTCCAGCCAGGCGGGGGAGAGGTCCGTGCGGTAGACCCGGAGATCCAGGTCCAGCCGCTCCACCAGGTCGTCGATGAAGCGGTAGGTCTCCGGGAACAGATAACCGGTGTCGATGAGCACCACCGGCAGGCGGGGGATGACCTGGTTGACCAGGTGCAGCATCACCGCGGCCTGGACGCCGAAGCTCGAGGACAGGACCTGGTTTCCGGGCAGGTGCTCCCGCGCCCAGGCGACCCGCCCCGGCGCATCGAGCGCTGCCAGTTCAGCGTTGGCCTGCGCCAGGAATTCCGGACTCTGGCGGTGGTCGGCGGCCTGGGGGTTCCGGGTGCCGGCGCTGATCCCGGCGCTGTGTCGGGCCCGCGGGCCGACGTGACGGATGGGCAGCCCCTTGGGCGGTACGCCCCAGGGGGCCTGGTGGACGGCTTGTTCAGTCATGGAAATCACTCGCTGCATGCGCCACGCGCCGCACGATGCCGGCGCGCACCACGAAGTCACCAAAGCGCTCCCAGGTCCCCGCGGAACCCGTGCGCTCCGCGGCGTAGCGCGCGAAGAGCGCGTCCAGGGTGTCCAGGATCTCCGCCTCGGCGATGTTGTCACGGTAAAGCTTGTTGAGCCGGGTCCCGCTGCCGTCGCCCCCGAGCAGCAGGTTGTAGGTCCGCGGCCCCTTGCCCACCAGCGCGATCTCGGCCAGGAAGGGCCGGGCGCAGCCGTTGGGACAGCCGGTCATGCGGATCACGATCTCCTGCCCCGCCAGTCCGTGCCCGGTCGCCAGGGCCTCGACGCGGGTCAGCAGGTCCGGCAGATAACGCTCCGCCTCCGCCATCGCCTGGGGGCAGGTGGGGAGGGCGACGCAGGCCATGGCCCCCAGGCGGACCGGGGTGAGCCCGTCCGCGAGGAGGCCGTGCTCCCGGGCCAGGGCCTCGATCCGCTTCTTCTGCCGCGCGGGCACCCCGGCCACGATCAGGTTCTGGTTGGGGGTGATCCGGAAATCCCCCTGGTGGACCTCGGCAATCGCCCGCAGGCCACTGAGCAGGGTGTGCCCGGGCAGGTCGCGCAGCCGGCCGTTCTCGATGAACAGGGTCAGATGCCAGCGCCCCGCGGTCCCCCGGGTCCAGCCGTAGCGGTCGCCGTGGTCGGTGAACGCGATCGGGCGGGGCGGGGCGAAGCCGATCCCGGCGCGGCGCTCCACCTCGGCGCGGAAGGCCGGCAGGCCCATGCGCTCGACCGTGTATTTGAGCCGCGCGTGGATGCGGTCGCCGCGCCCGCCGAAGTCGCGCTGGGTGGTGAGCACCGCCTCGGCCACCGCGAGGACCTGCTCCGGCGGGACGAAGCCCAGGTCGTCCGCCAGGCGGGGGAAGGTCGAGGTGTCGCCATGGGTGGTGCCCATGCCGCCGCCCGCGAGCACGTTGAAGCCCAGGAGCCGTGCCGGGTCCGCGGGGTCGGCGATGGCGATGAAGCCCAGGTCATTGGCGTAGACATCGACATCGTTGTGGGGCGGGACGGCGACCGCGGCCTTGAACTTGCGCGGCAGATAGGTCGCGCCATACAGGGGCTCGGACTCCGGCCCGACGCCCGGCGCGGACGCCTCACCGCCGGCCACCAGTTCCCCGTCCAGCCACAGTTCGGAATAGGCGCGGGTGCGCGGCAACAGGTGCTCGCTGATGCGCCGCGCCCAGCCGTAGACCTCGGCGTGCAGGGCGGACTGGTCCGGGTTGGGGTTGCACATGACGTTGCGGTTCACGTCCCCGCAGCCGCCGAGCGAGTCGAGCAATACCTGGTGGATGCCCTGGATCACGGAGCGCAAATCGCCCTTGGGGATGCCGTGGTACTGGAAGGTCTGGCGGGTGGTCAGGCGCACGCTGCCCTGGGCCAGTTCACGGCCGATGCGGTCGATCGTCAGCCATTGGGCGGGGGTGCAGACGCCCCCGGGCAGGCGCGCCCGCAGCATGAAGCTGTACTCGGGCTCCAGGAGGCGTTCGCGCCGGTCCGCACGGTGATCGCGGTCGTCCTGTTCATAGAAGCCGTGGAACTTGCCGATCTGGGCATCGTCCGGGGCCAGGGCGCCGGTCAGCTCGTCCGCCAGGCTCGCGGCCAGGGTGCCGCGCAGGAAGTTGCTGCGGGCCTTGTTCAACTCATGGTGGGTGAGGGGCTGGGTGATGGGGGTGCTCAGGGCGTTCATGGGTTTCTGTCTCGCCGGGGGTCAGTGCCGAATTCGCTGTTCAATCCCAGGGCGTTGCCCTGGGCTGGTATGTGACGCCCCTTCAGGGCTTTGATCCTGGAAAGAGCATTTGTTTCACGCAAAGACGCAAAGACGCAAAGTTTTTCAATGCGATATCTCTGTCGTACGGTTCACCTACCGGGTGACGGGATCATCGCCAGCAAAGTTCTATTCTTCTTTGCGTTCTTGGCGTCTTTGCGTGAGCAATTGCCGATTCTAGGTTGATCATCTGCACCATCGAGCGGCGCGGGCAAGAACGCGGGCCTTGATCATCGTTGCCGCCGTCCCGGGTCGGAGTCCAAGGCTTCAGCCTTGGAGGTACAAGACCAAGGCTGAAGCCTTGGACTCCAGAAGGCGGCCGCCGGCCGGAACGATGATCCAGGTCATAACGCGCAGCCCCTCGGCGAGACTCAATACAGGTCCCGCTGGTAACGGCCGTCCCGCCGCAGGTCCTCGAGCCGTTCCCCGGCCTCCTCCCGCTCCACGCCGGTCTGTGCCGCGATCAAGTCCAGCAGCGCCTCGTGTACCGCGCGACCCATGGCCGTGGAGCCGCAGACATAGAGGTGCGCGCCCTCCTGGAGCCAGGCCCAGAGGTCGCGGCCCTGTTCGAGCAGCCGGTGCTGGACATAGCGCTTGTCGGCCTGGTCGCGGGAGAAGGCGACGCTCACCCGGCTCAGGACCCCGGCCTTGCGCTGCGCCTGCCAGTTGAGTTGATAGAGGAAATCGCGCTGGAAGTTGCGGTTGCCGAACAGCAGCCAGTTGCGCCCCCCCTCGCCCGCCGCGGCGCGCTGCTGCAGGAAGGCGCGGAAGGGCGCCACCCCGGTGCCGGCCGCCACCATGATCACGGGGGCGGACCCGTCGCGCGGCAGCCGGAAGGACGGGTTCTCGCCCAGGTGGACGCGTACCTGGGAGTCCTCGGCGAGGCGCCGGGTCAGGAAGCCGGAGGCACCGCCCAGGCGCTCCTGGCCCGCGACCTGCCCCGCGACCCGATAGTTCAGCAGGGCGACCGTCAGATGGACCTCGTCCGGGAACTCGGCTTGGCTGGAGGCGATGGAATAGAGCCGCGGGCGCAGCGGATGCAGGACGGCGGCCAGGGCGGCGGCATCCGGGCGGCCCGGGTGCTCCGCGATCAGGTCGATGAACTGGCGCCCGGCGGCATAGTCGCGCAGGCGGGCGGCGTCCTCGCACAGGGCCGCCAGGGGCTTGGAGCCGCTGAGCCCGGCCCAGGCCTTGACCACCGTCGGGTGCAACTGCGTCAGTTCCAGCCGGCCGGACAGGGCCTCGCGCAGGTCCGACTCGGCCCCGTCCAGCGTCAGGCTGGCGTCGCCGGGCAGGCCCGTGGCCCCCAGCACCGCATCCACCAGGGCCGGGTCATTGCGGAACCAGATGCCGAGCGAATCCCCGGGCGTGTAGCGCAGGGCCTCGGGGTCGATGGCGAACGCCAGGTGGTGGACCACCCCCACCGCGTCCGCCGTGGTGAGCGGGCGGTTCTCCAGCAACCGGGCGGTCAGCGGCGCGGCGACCGCCGCCGGCGCGGTCGCCGCCGGGGCCGGGCGGGTCCCGGGCATCTGGATGATCCGCGCCTCGCGCTGGCCCAGGTGCTCCGCCGCCCGCTCCAGGGCCTGCTGCGACCAGGCGCCCGCGGCCTCTTGAAAGCCCAGGTCGCAATACTGGGGATCGAGCAGCGACTGCCCGCCCAGGGCCTTGAGCCGCGCATCGAAGTCCTTGGCCGTCTTGCAGAAGTGTTCGTAGCTCGAATCCCCGAGCCCCAGCACCCCATAGAGCAGCCCATCCAGGCGCGGCGCCCGCTGGCCGTGCAGGAAGGTATAGAGTTCGCGGGCGCTCTCCGGCGGCTCGCCCTCGCCCTGGGTGCTGACCACCAGCAGCAGCAGCCGCTCCCGCGCCAGGTCGCGCGGGCGGTAGTCGGCCATCGAGACCAGGCGCGGCTCGGTGCCGCGCGCCCGCACCAGCCCGGCCAGGGACTCCGCAACGCTGCGCGCATTGCCGGTCTGGGAGCCGTAGAGGATGGTCAGCGTCGGCCCCGGCTCGGTCGCAGTCTGGGCCGCCGGCTGGGCCACCGCCGCCACCCCGCCGAGCCCCGCCAGATAGCCGCTGACCCAGGCCATGTCGATGGCTGCGAAAACCTGCGGATAGCTGGCGGATAGCGCGGGCAGTCGCCAACGAGGGTGGTGAAGACCGGTCGGGTCGCTGGGGGACGTAGGGGGTTGGGAGTCAGGGGGGAGAGGCAGG
>Ga0247837_1001519_pt1 | contig 47495 bp, 36 predicted proteins | sample LaCtaG_2_FD_187115 | JGI IMG/M metagenome (GOLD analysis project Ga0247837, IMG submission 187115) | Freshwater microbial communities from meromictic Lake La Cruz, Castile-La Mancha, Spain - LaCruzMarch2015_14.5m | ecosystem: Environmental > Aquatic > Freshwater > Lake | place: Spain: Castile-La...
CAGTTCAATGAAAAGCCGGTCAAAGGCGTTGAGGACTTGATCTTTGAAATCAGTAAATCTCCTGTTGGGAGCACGATCAAGTTGTTGATCAATCGTGACGGGGAAACTCAATCGATGGAAGTCGTGATTGGCGAACGTCCAGCTAATTAAGTGCCACAGAACACACAGAAAAAAGCCATGGTTTCTGACGTCCTGACTCCCGTGTGTTCGGGTTGTTCCGTGGTTCAAAAACAGATTCTTGCTGGATGGTATCTTTAACCACCGAATACACGGAACACACGGAAAAGCAGCCGAGTTTTCTGACGCACTGATTTCCGTGTGTTCAGTGTGTTCCGTGGTTCTGTAAAAGCTGGATTGCAGGATGAAACGGATGTTTGGCATCGCTTTTCGTTCAGGTGTGGCACTACAATGCGGGTTGGAATTCAATTGATAACTGACCCAGACGCCACAACATCACTGCGACCTCTCTTCCTGAAAACTCTGCATGTCCAAAACACTATCACCGTCCGAGCAAGACTACGCCAACTCAGGCTGGTTGCAAGCCTTAATGGGAATGAATGACCCGGTTATTCAACAAGCTCGACTAAGCACCAAGAAGCATTTGGACTGGATCGATTCCCTGTGTAGTTTGACCACGATTCGTGAAAAAGCGGACTCGCTTGAATCGTCGATGGACTCGCTTTGGAAGTATGGTTGTGACAATGACTTGAAGTGGTTGTTGACCTTGATACCTGCAACTCAGCTTCATTGGTTGTTGGATAGCACGGACGAGTTCACTATTGAACAGACTGTTTCGCCCGACGTAAGCGATGCGAAAGCTTGGGCTTGTGCTATGGGGATTCACGATTGGTCCACGCAAGTGACCATGCGAATATTGAGCGGCGATTTTGTCAGTTGGCAGCGCCGAGTTGCACGTCAGGGTTCGAACGCTCCGGTGGGTTTTACGATGGAATCTTCGGCAAAGGCAATGATGGAACTAAAGACCACTGCCTCCTGGAAGGCCAACCAATGGGTGGATGGCGTTTGGACTTTTTCGATCGATGGTCAATCCACCATGGTTCATTCTGTGGAAGAGCCGATTCAGGTCGCGCGACCTGAATGGAAGGTTACAGAAGAAAATGCAATCCTGTCGATTCAAGCGGCGGACGAACGATTTCAACGTCTTCGAAAGCAATCGACTGGCAGCGCGATTCCGCAAGGGGATTGGTCGGCTTGGTGTGAATCAGTACCGTCATTAGAGCCGTTGCATCAAGCGGTTTTGGGCGGACGTGATATGAATCTTACCTCACCTTTTCGAGGCATTTGGGCAACGGTTTGGCCAATCATCTATTGCCGCAGGAAGCGATTGAAGCGTGGAACATGTGGGTTGGTGGATGTTCGCCAGAAATTAGATTGTTGTTTCCAGGCTGACCCGAAATTAGTGACTTGGTTGCTCGTGTTTGGCGACTTGCTTTGCCAAGCTCAAGTGGGCGATGGGCTGGGAATCGCGGCTAAGTTCAAGTCTTAGTCTGGTTCAAACAGGATCGCTAATTCCTTTTTTAGGCGAGGCAGGTCCTGTGCGATCATCGTAGCGCTGGTTCCGAACAGAACCAGGCTTAGCGCAATCCAGCGAAACGCTTCTGCCGTTTGAGTGGTTGTATTTGGCTTGAGGGACTTTGCAATCAGCTTTTCAATCGTGTACCAGCCCATGGGGTTTTGAGATCGGCCGATAGCTTCCAAAGAAGCTGTTTTGCCGACACCCGCCTTTTCAATGCTTGCTCGCAGGCCCAGCGAGGGTATTTCCAAAATGTCGTTACCCCAGTGGGCTTCAAGCTGTCCGAGGGATAAACCATCTTGAATGGTTTGCTTGAGGGATTCAGGATCCAGGCCGTAAGCGATCAGTTTCAATTTAGAGTTCAATGCAATCAGCATGCTTACAAAGAAATAAAGTGCGATCAGGACGCCCCAAACCCAAGGTCCCAAAATTGCGTACGCGGCTCTTGGGAAAAAGAGCTCGATAGGCCCGATGGCAATAAAACCCATCATTGCCATTGCTAAAAGGAAAAAATCGGTAGCCCCATTGAGAAGGGTTGGGCGTGATCGCAAACGTATCAGGCCCAATACTTGGAAGTACGCGGCTAGGGGGAGTATGGCTACCGAAAGGCGAATGAGATCAAGCATGGACAGGTTTGTTTGCCAAAGCTGCCCGCACCGCTTGAAGGACGCGATTCTGGAGTTCGCCAAATTCGGCTTCGACGAAGGCACCCGCTGCGGCGCGATGTCCGCCGCCACCGAATTGCCGAGCCAGTTCGTTGCAATCTACGTGACAACGGGATCGAAAGCTGATTTTGAAGCCACCGCGAAGTTGTTCGATCATGATGAATGCGACCTTGGTTCCTTCGATTGCCAAGGCCAGGTTGATCGCATCTTCGGTGTCGCTTGGAAGAGCCCCTGATTCGGTGAAGTCTTCCTTTTTGACGAAGGTGTGAATGAGTTGGCCGTTGACTTCAGTTTGTACGCGCGACAGGATTCTGCCACGTAGCCGAACGCGTCCGACGGTGTCACGTTCGTAGAGGTCGCCATAAATGGAAGAGGGTGAAGCACCGCAATCCACTAGTTCAGCAATAATGCGATAGGTATCGCTTGTGGTGGAAGCGAATCGGAACCATCCGGTGTCGGTTGCAATGGCTGCGTAAAGAGCCATTGCCATCGGTTTGGTGATTTTGACCCCGGCCTTTTGAGCAAGCAGAGCTACCAAATGGCCGGTAGCTTCCGCACTGGTATCTTTGAAAAACTGGGCGCCTAAGTCATCTTCACCGACATGGTGATCGATGACGATTTTCGTGCCTGTCCAACGGCGCAATACGTCTGCCATTGGCCCCAATTGCGCCCATGCGCTGGTGTCCAGGATGATTAAGCAATCCCCCTCTACGTCTTCGGCATCAATATGCTCACTAATGACTTGGATACTTTGGGAAGGGTCCAGGAAGCCAAGGATGGGTGGGGTTTGGTGCCCGTTGACGATTGTTACCTTTTTCCCCATCGCCTGAAGGATTCCAACCATTCCAAGTTCGCTGCCTAGTGCGTCACAATCAGGTCGAATGTGGCTTGTCAGAACAAATCTGTCATGCTTGCGAATAATTGAAATAAGGGTATCCCAATCTAAATTCATCGATAGAACATTTCGTTGCGAGGGGTGCAGGGAAAAGACTTTACGCTAGGATTATAGCCATGAATTGAAAAGTCGAGGTGGTCATAGGCGATTCTTCAAAGCCGGATTGACCGAAAATCTACAATTGGCAGCTACCGATCCAAGATAAGATAGCAGATCGGCCGAAAGTAGCTCGGCAAACCCAATCCATCCGAATAGCCTATTGAATGATAGATTTTCCTACTGCTCCCCATGTTGAATTGTTGCCGTCTTGGCTTGGGCCGCTCGAGGTCTTTGACCGCATCGGACATTTTCCCTTCTGTTTATGGCTGGATAGCGCGTTATCGGGGGATTTGCAAACTCGATTCAGTTTTTTCGCTGTTGATCCTATCGAAGTGCTTTCGGTCGATCGCGTGGTTGCCGATCCGCTAGCGAAACTGGAAGACTGGATGATTCGTTATCAATCGGTGACTGTACCGGGCTTACCTCCGTTTCAAGGGGGGGCGGCGGGCTTTATGGGCTACGAACTGGGGCGCTGTTTCGAACGTGTCGCGTCTGCCAAGCACAATGAGTTTGGGTTGCCATTGGCGGTACTGGGGCTGTATGACGTTGTTTTTGCATGGGATCATGACACCGACCAAGGTTGGATCATCTCGCAAGGGTTCGCGGAAAGTACTGATGAGGCATTGCGAATGGAACTGGCAAAAAAGCGGAGCCGATTTTTCCTGGAGCAGTTATTGGTTTCGAGCGAACACGGCCAAGCATCTGATAAGTCATTGCGTGGAGATTTGGCTTTCACCGCGTTTCGTCCTCATGCGATGGCGCATGGTCTGACTGCTCCTCAGTTTGAAACACGGCTAGGGGGTGGTTGGCTTGGCAATTTTGATGGACAGGGTTTTCGCGATGCGGTCAGTAAGGCGCGCGAATACATTTTTGCGGGAGATATCTTTCAGGTGAACTTGGCGCAGAGGCTGTTGTGTCCAGCCCGCTGTGACGCTCGAAATTTGTATCGGAAGCTACGAAAAGTGAATGCGGCCCCATTCGCTGGTTTTTTTGATTTCGGCTCGGCTCAGATTGTCAGTGCTTCGCCGGAACGTTTCTTGAAAGTAAAGGAACGCTGGATTGAAACGCGTCCCATTAAGGGAACTCGTCGACGCAGTGGCCAGGAGGAACTCGATCTCGCAATGGGTAACGAGCTGAAGCATAGCGCTAAAGATCGTTCCGAGAACATCATGATTGTTGATCTGTTGCGAAACGATTTGTCACGAGTGTGCGATGCGGAATCCTTGCAGGTCACACAGCTTTGCGATTTAGAGGCCTACCCTTATGTCTTGCATTTAGTAAGTGCCATTCGAGCGCGTCTTCGCGAAGATGCAAGTCTATCGGACTTGGTGGGGGCAACGTTTCCTGGCGGAAGTATCACTGGGGCACCTAAGATCCGTGCTATGGAGATCATCGCAGAGCTGGAACCGACGGTCCGCGGCCCTTACTGTGGGTCGATGGGGTACTTCGGGAGCGATGGAAGTATGGATTGGAATATACTGATTCGCACACTGACCGCCTCGCGCGGATGGTGGCAATTCCAAGTTGGTGGCGGTATTGTGGCGGATAGTGATCCAGCTGCCGAAGAGGAAGAAACCTGGACCAAGGCCGCAGGCTTAGTAGCGGCCATTCAAGCATCGTTAGAATCGCAGTAGCAGGCTACTGGTTATCGTCTTATCGTCGCAGATTTAGCAGTTCGTCGAAGAGCTGTTGCGTTGCTGTGATAACTCGTGCGTTGCTTCGGTATTGGGTACTTGCCAAAACCAGGGTCACCAAGTCACCGCCGACGTCTGTGTTGGACAGTTCCAGTGCACCTGCGGAAACGGTACCTAGGCCATTTTCGGAAGGTCTGCCTTCGATGGGTAAGCCCGTATTGATCCCTTGCGCAAATAGGTTCTGACCACGTTGTTCCAAACCACCTGGATTGGAAAAGCGTGCAAGGCGAATTTGGCCCAGGTCACGCGAAATACCATTGGAGAACACGCCTCGGACTGTGCCGTCTTCGCCGATGACGTAGCTTGATAGAACTCCGGGGGGGGAACCGTCTTGACGCGACGCAGCCAAGGATGCTCTTTCAGCAGCCAAGCCCGATAGGTTTTTGAAGTCGAGATTGAACTGCAATGGCTTGGTGCTTGGTAATCCGAACCGATCGACCGCGACCGTCGAATTGGTGGATGAAACAAAGTTACCATTTCCGTCGAATCGAATCAGGCCGGTTCCGACGGCGATTTCTTTGGATCCGCGAACCGAGTTGTCGGCGCTGTCGGCATACCAACGATAGATCGTTTGTTGATCGTTTCGTTCTTCCAGGGTTGCCGTCAAACGCATACGAACCGGAAGGCCTAGGGAATCGTAAGCAATAAAATCCGTGACAGCGCTTTGCCCTTTGGCATCCTGGACCGAGCCGAAGTTTAAGTTCGGGTTAGTGACGGTGCCGTTGACATCCCGTATTCGAAAGCTCGTTAAATCGATCGATACTTCGTTGTCTTTTCCAGTGTTGCTTACAAAACGGATCGATCCGTTGCTGAAGTAGTTGTTAGGCAACAGAGTTCCCGATTCACCGGTGATCAAATTTTTGGAGGCGGCGACTGGGTTGTTGGAATCTCCGCTGTCGCTGACGATACCAAGGGAGTCCTTCATGAAGTTGGCCAGATCTTGGACGGTCGATTGCTGCGTGATCGTGAACGTCTGTTCTTGAAGCAGTCTGCCACCTTTTCGAGCCTTGAAGGTTAGTTCACCTTCCACAAATGGATTGCTGTACTCCAAGCCATCTCGAGTGGTTACGTTCAGCAATTTCGTGTTGCTAGAAACGGTTGGACCATCCAAATCTACTCTTTTGTTACCCAGGGTTGATAGATTGCTGATCGCCGCGTCGGCTCTATTGTCCGTGTAAGAATCGCTTGGCGCGACGGTGTCAACCAAGTAGAACGAGTTAGGATCGTTCGCGAGGTTTCGGTATATTCGGATTTGGTCGTACGCGGGAAAATCCGTTAAGCTAGCGGGTACCGGGGGAGTTGGCAAATCGGATAAAACGATTCGCCCGTTCACAATATTTTGAGGCCCTAGCAACGGTGACGGGCGAGATTCCGGTTCGCCCGCCTTGTAGTAGGTGATCATGTAGGAATAATTACCGACGAGACTAGATGAATTCAGGGCCGTCGTGGAAGTCGCTGGATTGTTGTCCACAAACGTTGAGCCAGCGGCTCCGCTGCCGACTCGAAAGAATTCGTTGCCTCCAGGTGCCGTTCGATAAACCTGAATTTGCGAATACTGAGTGTTGGCAGCGGGTAGGGTCACGGACATGCTTCCGTTGGCAGCCGGCACTGTCGTATTGAACGATGCCGTGGGCATGCTTTCTTTTCCAGCAGAATCAATGTAGGTGAATCGATATTGGTAGGCAGCCCCGGACGCGTGTGTTCCTGATCCGCCTTGCGTGTGGGTCACATTGACGCCGGTCAGGGATGGCGGGGTCGACCCCTGAACACTAATGCCTGTGCTGCCTGGCCTAGGAATTGTATCGTTCCCCAAAACACGGCTTTGAATAACTCCCGATACATCTGCAATATCACCTTGCGCAGTCAGTGTTCCTTGAAGAGTTACGTCCGAAGTGGACTTCGCAACCGCCTCGCTCCCGAGGGGGATTTTCATGGGGGTTATCTGCGTTGTTAGGAGATTGAATTGTTCGTCGATTCCAAAGCCGAGCAGTCGATTGCCCGTTGAGGTTACTAATTCGTTTGCACTATTGAGCTTGAAAATTCCGTTTCGAGTGTAAAGCTTTTCGCCCTGACCACCTTGCACCTGGAAGAAGCCATCCCCTTGAATCGCGAGATCGGATGGCGAGGAGCTAATCTCAACCGTCCCTTGCCGAAAGTTTGGATTGATGGCAGCCACGGATACCCCTAGTCCTGCTTGCCTAGGGTTCGTTCCGCCGTTATCCATGGTTGGGGCTGCACCCAAAGAAAGACTTTGCAAAAACTGAGTTGCAAACACAACGTCCGAAGATTTGAATCCAACTGTTTGGGAGTTGGCTAAGTTATTTCCTAGAACATCGATCTGCGCTTCCGCAGCATTCATTCCGGTCAACGCAGTACTAAGTGCCGAAGTTAAGCCCATTTGCTATCTGCCTTTGCAAACCAGTCGAGAAAGTATTCCCCTGTTCGCAGGAAGGCGACTTGATTCATCTTGATGCAAGCATACTAACTTGCATCAACGGTCTTTTCGACAATCTCGCGAACATTTTTGATATCGACAATTTTGTCTCCGACATGAACCTGGACCTGGCGCTTCGTACGATCTTTTTCGTCAATCTTTATGGAAACGCTCGTAACCTCCCCGTCTATCTCACTTGCCTTAGTATCCAAACCCTTTACAGTCTTCCCAATTAGACTGCTGGCTGTCGTCAGCTCTTGGGTGTTGGAAAAGGATTTCAGCGTACTGACCAGTTGGTCGCTTGAGCTGATACTGCGCAGCTCGCCTACTTGCTGTAGAAGCGCAGCATTGTCCGTTGGATTCAATGGATCTTGGTTCTGCAAATCAGTGATCATCAGGTTCAAGAATTGATTCAAATCGATATCGTTCAATCCATTCCCCTGCAGGGAATTGGCCGCGGAGCTTGTCGGAGTGCTGGTGGACGATTGAAATGCATTGTTGACACGAGTCATGTGAGATACCCCTTATGGATCTAAAATGCCAGCATTGTCAGGTTACCACGAGAACCATTGCAACTACAATGCTGTCCGTTAACATCCGGATCGTAGCCCTTGTCGTTGCACTATGGAAATAGCAATCGTATGTCGGTAGATTCAAATCTTGGAAACAAGTTTCAAGTCCGATGGCAGCTTTATGTTGCCATCTTTGCGTTGATAGCCGTGAACGCCCTTTGGGGGCTCTCGTTTCCCATCATTAAATCGATGAATCTCCAGATGGAGCATGCCGCAGGATTAGAAAGCTCGCAAATCGATTCCAGTCTTCGGGTCGCCTTTACCGCCGGAATGATAGCAATGCGTTTCGCGGTGGCTTTCTTGTTGCTGTGTTTCTTAGGCTACAAGCTGGTTTTGAATGCTTCTGTGGCGGAATGGCAAGCTGGGGCAGTCGTAGGTCTATTCTTTTACGTTGGGTTGATGTTGCAGGTTTTGGGGCTTGCTACCATTCCGGCATCGCGAAGTGGTTTTTTGACTAGCTTGACTGCCGTTTTTACCCCGCTTTTCTCTGCCTTGGTCTTGCGTCGTATACCAACATCCAATGTCTGGATTGGCGGCCTGATCGCTTTGCTGGGTGTTTCTCTTCTGACGGGGCTACTGCAAGTTAGCCAATGGCAATTGAGTCTTGCATCGGACGCGATGAGCAAATGGACAATGGGGGATACGCTGACGACTTTAGGTTCTGTTTTGTTCACTGGGCAGTTATTGCTGGTGGACTATTACGGAAAGAGGTTAAACACCACGGCCATCACGCCCAGCATGTTTCTGACAGTTGCTTTGGCGGCTGCAGTTACATTTCTGTGCTTGCAACACAACCAGATCGAATTAGCCAACGGCGTTGCAAATCGGCAGGACAGCCTTCGAATGTTTTCGGACAGGCTCTTTTTTTCTCCGATGTTCCTTGGCTTGTTCGTCTTCCTTGCGTTCTTCTGTTCCGTACTCGCATTCCTTGGGATGAATCGCTATCAACCGCATGTGACGGCGGTTCAGGCGTCGGTCATTTACAGCACGGAACCGGTTTTCGCATCGATGGCGGCATTGTTCTTGCCGAGTTTTTTGGGCAGCGTTTCATCATCCTTTGCGTTTCCAAATGAAGAGCTTTCCTTCCCACTGGTTTTAGGTGGAGCGTTGGTGCTTATTGCCAATGTCGTGGCTCTTTGGCCGAAGAAGAGCCCCACGACGTAGCGATCGGACCGTTACAGTCCGAAATCGCGAAGCCATTGATCTCGCTCTTGTTCGGATAATCGGCGTTGTTTTTCCTCGAGCGGCGATGGTTCTGGATTTTGAGATTCTTGAATACGGTCCGATAGCAGTTGCTGTCGTTCCTCCAACCAATGATCACTGTCCAACACGCGGGCGCCTCGAGCGATAGCCTTTTTGTGGATCGCATGGTCGGAGGAAACAACCGTCAATCGTTTGGGGGTAGGGTGTTTTCGGATTTCGAATTGTATGAGTTCGTCGGCCGATGCCCAGTCGCGCGCGAAGACCAACTGAATCCCTTGTTGGCTCAAGCGTTCTGGCAAGCCGGGTGGAGCGTTGTTGGCATCGAAGACGATCATGGTTTGAGGACGTTCCTCGGGTTCAAGCAACGCGATCAGTTGTTCCATCAATCGGCCTCGTGCAATCCTAAGAGCGTTTTTGCCATCCTTTTTGGAGTTCACAACGACGCTTTGAAACATCAAGTTGTATCCGTCGATCAGCAAACGCATGATATGAGAGTCTTTAGTTTGCGACTCGGCTGCGTCGAAGTCCATACAGGTAGTACACGACCAATCCGATGGCGCACCAAACTCCAAAACGAAGCCAATTCCAGTGGCCGATTCCCGCGATCAGGTAGAGGTTGGTGATAACCCCTAAAACCGGGATGACAGACCAATTTTTTCGCCATGTCAGGATACTCATGACCAAGAACACGATGTAGAAGGTCAGGTAAGGGAACTTCTCCCAGCTCCAGTCACGCGTAAGATCATGGTTGGACGGCATGCTCCGCATAAAGCCGTTGTAGGTAGTAAAGAGCCCGGTAACAATGTATTTGCCATTGATATACGGGACGCGAAAGCCCGATTTGTCGCCGTCACCATGCGACTTGTCGTTGGGACTAATTGCCAAGATTCCACCGGATACCAAAACGAATGCGAACAAGGTACCCAAGGAAGAAAGGTCCGTGACCAACTGCGAATTCAAGAATAAGGTTGGCAGCGCGACAGCGATCCCTGTGATGATGGTCGCAAACGATGGGGTCTTAAATCTTGGATGGATCGATGCAAAACGCTTGGGGATCAATCCATCTCGGGCCATGCTCAGAAAGATACGCGGCTGTCCTAGCTGAAACACGAGAAACACGCTTGCCATGGCCACCACCGCGCTGAGGGACACAACACCGGAAAGCCAGTTCAGATTGTTCTTCGAGAACACGATCGCAAGTGGGTCGTCGACACGTAATTCCTTGTAACTGACCATTCCGGTGATGACAAAAGACAATGCGATATAAAGGCACGTACAAATACCCAAAGTCAGCATGGTTGCACGAGGCAGGTCTCGTTTCGGATTCTTGCACTCCTCGGCTGTCGTTGATATGGCATCAAAGCCGATGTAGGTAAAAAACACCGAAGAGATACCCAGCAAAACGCCGGTTGCCCCATTGGGTGCGAAGGGAACCCAATTGTCTGGTTTGACATAGAACGCGCCGATCAAAATCACGCCGATCACTACGGAAAGTTTCAGAGCCACCATGGCATTGCTGACAATCTTGGATTCCTGAATTCCGACGTAAACCAAAAAGGTCACAATGAAGTTGAGCATCAATGCAGGGAGGTCAAGAATGATTCGCAAACCAGCCAGTTCGGGGGCTCCGTTCCATATCTCGATCAGCTTGCTTCGTGCCGCTTGCTTTGCTGCGTCCTCTTCCAGAAAATTTTGATTGCGCAACGCTTCCGCGCAGGAGTAGTAATCGGTCTGCAACCAATCTGGCAGAGGCATGCCAAAACCATTGAGCAGATTGGAAAAATAATCCGACCAGGAAAAGGCGACGACGCTGTTGCCGATGGCGTATTCCATCAGCAAGTTCCAGCCAATGAGCCAAGCAACCAGTTCACCGAATACGACATAAGAATAGGTGTAGGCGCTTCCGCTAACAGGGATTCGAGACGCGAATTCCGAATAGCACAAAGCGGAGAACAAGCATGCGATTGCGGTCAATAGAAACAAGATTGCAACGGCGGGCCCGCCGTCTGCCGCAGCTTTGCCAAGCGTAGAAAAGATTCCGGCCCCAACGACGGCTGCGATGCCGAAACATGTCAGATCGACAACCCCGAGGCTTCGTTTGAGAGAATGACCATCGGCATCCCTCTGACTCGACTCGTCATGGAGTTGTTGAATGGATTTCTTGCGAAAAAGGCGATCCCAAAGTGAAGACTGGCTCATGCGATTCGAACTTGACCCAAGGACTTGAATTCATCGATTTCTAACGAAGTCGTTACGTTAACTTCTTTTGGTACCGAGCGGAAGCGATCAAATACCCAGTAAATACAACTAAAGCTAACCAAACGATTCCAAACCCAAGAAGCCTTTGGGGAGACACGACCTCGTGAAACAGAAACACGCCAAAGGCAAACTGCAAACTCGGGGCGATATATTGCAGCATCCCCATTGCGGCCATCGGAACTTTTTTGGCCGCCGCAGCAAATAAAACCAAAGGGATGGTCGTGATCGGTCCACCAAAAACAAGCAAGCCCCATTCCGTGGATGTCCGATTGGAAGCTTGAGGGTTCGTGTAGGAAAAATAAGCGATTGCAGCCAAAGCGATAGGTAGCAGGATCGCCGTTTCCATTCCAAGGCCGGCGATGGCAGGAAGGGTTGTTTTTTTCTTGACGGCAGCGTAGAGAGCGAAGCTAGTCGCCAATGTAACCGCAAGCCAAGGGAAGCCATCATTGCCTGCCGTCATGACTAGCAGCCCAATGGCTGCGATTGCAACGGCCAGCCACTGCAATGGGTGGAGCCGCTCTTTAAAAAGAATGACTCCTAGAACGACGTTGAACATGGGATTGATAAAGTAGCCCAAGCTGCTTTCGATAACGTACTTCTGTTGAACGGCCCAAATGAAAACGAACCAATTGATGCTGATCAAGCAGGCTGCAATGCAACACAGTCCCAGTCGTTTTTTGTCCCGAAGGACTGCACCAACATCCTTCCATTGACGAACGATGCTGATACAGATGACCAGCGTCAACAAGGACCAGGCAATCCGATGACAAATGATTTCGAATGAATTTTCGCGAGGGAGCAGCTTCCAATACAAAGGGAAGATGCCCCACAAAACATAAGCCAAAACGGCCTGCAGGTAACTCAAGCTTGGCAATTTAGAGCTTGCCGTCTAATGCGAGTTGATGAAAGAAGTGCGGGATGGAATCTTGATTGGCCAGCAAGAAATCGATGGAGGGTTCATGGTTCATGGCCTTGGCGATCGCTTTGGTTGTCGCTTCGCGATTGGTTCGGAACAGAACCTCAGGATCGTATTTGGCGTCCACAATGGATGGGTCCAACCATACAGAAACGATAATGCCGAGATCGTTCGCTTTTGATTTCGGGATGTGGCCAGCGCGAACCGCGTCTAGAACACCGTGGGCAATTCCTGCTTGGACGGTTCCCATGAGGATGTTCGTGTATTTTTCGGAATTGACCGTGACCTTGCTGACCATGACGGTTGCCGGCTTCACTTGAACATCGCAATTCAGGATGGCGAAAATCTTGGAGTGACCTTTGGCTTGGTTTCCGATCATCTGAGCGATTGCGTATCCAACTGGTCCATCCAATTCGCCGATGACCACTTCAGGTTCTGCAGCAGACCATGCTGGTTCGGCTTCCACCAGGGCTTCGCCCGTCCGCAAAACAATTCTGCCCGGTTTTTTTGAACTGGACTTGGCACTGGACTTAGAACTGGACTTCGTAGCAGCTTTTTTCTTTTTGGCCATTTTCGTGATCTCGTAGATAAATCTTGGGACAAACGCTGACAAAATCGTACTTCTGAACTGGATTTTGCGAAATGCCAAGTCTTTGGCAATTCATGTGTTTGGTTGAAGCTTGTTGGTCATTCTGACGGTTTCGTTTGAGCCGCGGGCGCTAGCCGCGTTACGGATTCCTGGAAGCTAGGCCTGGTACGCGCGGTCAAAGTGCGTGTAGCCCCCGTCGACAAACATAATTTGTCCCGTGGTGTGGGAGCTACAAGGCGAAAGGAGAAAGGCGACCGCTTCGGCAATTTCCACTGCTTTGGTCATGCGATTTTCTAGAGGAATGGACTTTTCGATATGCTGAAGAGTCTCGACCGGGTTGGGCCGGCTTTCAATCCATCGCGCGTACATGGGGGTCATCACTTCGGCGGGTACAACGCAATTCACGCGAATTCCATGCTTGGCCAAATCAAGGGCCCATTCGCGAGTCAGGCTGTTCAGGCCACCTTTGGACGCGACGTATCCACTGGTTCCACCCTGTCCGGTGGTAGCACACTTGCTGCTGATATTGACGATCGCCCCTTTGGATTTGATTAGCGAATCCAAGCAGGCTTGGACGAGAACAAAAGCTGGTACCAAGTTCTTCTCGATGGAGGAACGAAACGCCTCGACACTGTCGCGAAGCCCAACGCCATCATTGACGCCCGCATTGTTGACGACCCCATCAATTCGTCCGTGTTTGTCGAGCAGTTCGTGTACTGCGTTGCGAATACTATCGGGATTGGTCAGCTCGCACGCATAGCTTTCCACTTGTAAGGATTGGTCGCGAGCCCAGTTACACAGTGAGCTTGCTTCGGCAGGATTGCGGCCAAGAATGCATGCGACTGCATTCTCCTTCGCCAACGTTATGGTGCAAGCCTCGCCAATTCCCTTAGCGCCACCCGTGACCAAAATGATGCGGTTGGCTAGTTGGAGATCCATGGTTTTTGCTTTCCTTGGTGATCGTTTCCGTTGTGCAATTCTCGAACTATCGATCGTAGTTCTGCAAGAATCATGGCGGTCGCTCCCCAGACAAAGTGCTCGCCAACCCAGAACCCTGGAACTTCAAAATGGGCGGTGCCACGTTGCATGGATTCTATTCGGATCGCGTTAGCGTCAATCAGTTCTTCGATGGGTAGAAAAATCAATTCTGCGACTTCGTCTGGATTCGGCTTGAATTCAACATGTCTTGTGCACACAGCCACCATGGGAAGCACCACGTGGCGACTGGCATAGACGAAAACGGGATGTAACTGCGCTACGGGAAGAATGTAATCTAAGCTACAACCCAATTCTTCGCTGAACTCGCGAGTTGCCGTTTGCCAAGTGGTTTCACCAGCCTCCGATCGGCCGCCAGGTAGGGAAATTTGGCCGGCATGATCTGCTAGGTTTTTTGCGCGAACGGTCAAAGGGATACTCCATGAGCCGTTCGTATTCGAGACGAGCCCGATCAACACCGCCGCATGGTGTGCAAAGCACGGAGCAGGCCCTCGATGTCTACCGTAAGCGAATTCCGGTGCGACATCGAGGTGAGCGTCGCAACGCATACTCAATGATTTTGGTTCCCAAGCTTTTCTGCGAACTAATTCAGGCAGGTTTGCCCACATGGATTTGGTATGCCTTGTACGAGTGGAGACGTTGAACGGCTAGGGTATCTTCAACAACAGCGTATTCCTACTTGGCCCAGGTCGCTAGCCCGAATTGATTCTGCTGAGCCGAGGGCGCGAGCCTCGAAGGGCTTTTGACGAAGTGCTGAAGGCCAAGTACATTGCTGGGCATTGCCTGTTTTCATGTTTTCACAGCGATCGCGGTCAACCAGCGAAAAATCTTCATGCACCATCATCCCTGTTTGATTTTGATTCGGCACGCCCAATCAGAGAACAATGCGTTTCCAGACCATCTTCGTGTTTCAGATCCAAACATTACCGAGCTAGGTGTTGTCCAAGCCAAGAAGCTGGCAATGGCAGTTCACGCATTGGAGCCAACCGTCTTGTACTGCAGCGCTTTTTTGAGATCTCTTGAAACAACTCGGCCTATTGCGGAAGTGACTGGGTTGAGGCCGATGGTTCGTCAGGATATTTACGAACAGGGAGGGTGCCATCGTGGCTATTTGCCTAATCCACGAATTGCGGAACGTGGCATGGGCCGAGAAATACTATCGAAACGCTATGCAAATTGGCATTTGGATGATCGAATTGAGGAGACCGGGTGGTTTGATCTGGATCACTATGAATCCCGCGAAGAAGCAAACCATCGTGCGCAGCGAGTGAAGGCTTGGCTTGAATCGGAGTCGCGAACACACAACCCAAGCGACCGTGTTGCGTTGGTGATTCATGCGGATTTCAAATTGCGATTGATCGAAGCCTTGCTGGATGATCTCGACATCGAATCCAAGCTAGGAGAGGTAGTGAACACATCGATCACCAGGCTTTCCAAAGTTTCGGGGCGGTGGCGTCTCGATTATTGGAATGTTTTTTCGCATCTTAGTGCGAATGAAATTTCAGCCTAGCGCCTGCGGTTCAGTCCGAATCATCGGACCTAGCGTCTATCGGACTTATTGCTGGTTGCCAGGAAGCGAGTCGATTCTTCTTCCAATAGATCGGCATCGCTACCTACGCATTTCACTTCGGTCCGAAATCGATGCACACCTGATTTCGAAGCTTCGGCAACGACTTTTAGGATGAGTTTTTCGTTCGGTTTGATCGTCGCGACCGGATTGAAAATCGCTTGTCCTGGTACAATTTGTCCAATGCCACCCTCCAGTCGAATCGGTTCGACACCCTCAGAAAATTGTGCAAGCACCTCGACGTTCGAAGCTGCTTTCTTGCCACGGTTGGTGATGACAATTTCGTAGACAACGGGCTGTCCAACAGGTGCAGGTGCCACGGGATCGGTCACCGCAAGATGTAGGTCTGCGATCGAATCAATATTGGTAAGAATCGTTGCATTCGCGTCGTTGCTTGAGCTGCATTTCGCGTCAAACTGGATCGCGTTTTCGCCGATCTTTGTCAACGTCATTCGAAGTGGAATGCTCAGCTTTTGTTGCGGTTCGATCCGCTTGATCTCCCATTTTACGAAGTCGCCTGAACGTGTAGTACCTGGTGGAAGAGTGACACCTTCGGAACCTTGAGGCAACTTGATTTTGCATTCCACACCGACTGCGGCAATGGTGCCAGTATTGGTTAATTCCAGTTCGTAGTCCGTTGGGCTACCTTGATAATATTCCGAAGGTCCAGACCAGGTCGCTGTCAGTTCGGATTGGCGAACTTGGACGTCCACCGCGCTTTGAGCCTTCAGCTGTGAGACCGTGCTGGATGCCGTGGCAACCACCGGCAGAGTGCCTGATTGTTGAAACGTCATTTCCACTTCCACCACGCGTTCCGCTCCCGCAGCCACATCGCCGATATCGGATTGATTGCTTCCATAAGGGTCTGCGGTCAATGCGATCGATACCGCTTTCACATCTGCATTCCCTGGATTCTTGACGCGAATTCGATAAGTTTGAGGCTTGCCGAATTCGACCTCCGAAGGCCCTTCAATCGCAACCGCCAATTGAGGTTGGTGCACTTGCAATGGTAGCTCTGCCAATTGAGGCATCAGCGTCCATTCCAAACCTAATGCGAAGTGTTCAGGTTTAGGAGACTGGAGGATCAACCGAAGGTTTTTGGATTCGCCCGCTTCGAGTTGATCCAATTGCCAAACGATGGCGTTCCCGTCTTGATCGTTATCCAATTGAGCCGTACCGGCTGAAGCAGAGAACTGTCCAACGTTGACATGCGTTGGAACGGCGATGCGGACAGCTAAGCCGTTGAGCGGACTGCGTCCATCGTTCTTTGCGACAACGTCATAGCTGGCTTCTTGATTGACCAAAAGAGCAGAGGGCCCGTTCACATTGACCTTGACGCTTGGTACCGACATTTCGTGCCTTAGTGCAGGAGATGCGGTAGAACCGATCGACGAACGTTCATCGCCGCGTTGATCTGAGCTGCGTCGTTTCATTTCGGAGGCCACGTTGGTAGAGCGATTGATCTTCGGAAGATCGTCGTTCTCCTCTGTCGCCGATGAGGCAGGCTCTTCCTTAGGTTTCGTGGAAGGATTGGACGTGGCAGTTGTAGAGTCATCATCTTCCGACGGAATGGTATTGGGGGCCAGCGGATTCGCAATCGTATGCGTGGCGTTCGAGTCACCTAAATCAAGGAGGTTTTTTGTCTTCGATGCAGCCAACGCAGCATCGGCTAATGCCTTATCCTGAACATGGGTTGCAGCCGATTGGTTTCGATTTGCTACTGCCTCGTGCAGGCTCGGTTTATCGGAGACGATAGGGGAAGGGGATTCCGTGATAACAGCATTTGAAGCAGTTCGACGCGATGTTGAACTTGATTCAAGAGTTACGGCATCGTTCTTGGTGTTGGTGCCTGTGTCGGCTTTTGCGTTTAGATTTTCAGGTTTGCCTTGAACGGAAAGTGCCTTGGCCATGGTAGGCGGCGTATTGCTTTTGGGTTTGGCGATGGGTTTCACCGCTGGTTCGCCTCCAACGATGGGAGCGCGTCCGGAACTTCCGATCGGGAAGGGAGTGCTGTCCGCCGACGCCAATCCGCTCCCGCTATCATTTTTGGTTGGGGCTTGGGTGCCCCGGTTCGGTGGAATCGGGAAAAGCGAAGGTCCTTCGACCTCAATGGACAGATCATTGTTGGCTCGATCGCGTCGTTCTTGCGACCTGGTTAGATTGCGAAAGGGTTCGCGAGGTAGACGCGGAGGGGATTTAGGCATCAAACTTTCAACGTCCATGCTTTCCTCAATTTCGGCTTCGGTTGGTGCGCGAAACGCCTTGGTAAATGACTTGAGCGGAACCAAGAAGCCTCCGCGATTGCCTTTGGCGGCTGCGGTGGAAGCCGGTACCTTGGCTTTGGGAGCGGGAGCCGAAGGCTTTTTCGTGCTGGGGCCGAACATTCGCGAAAACACGCTTGCCGATTTGGTCGGTTCCGATGGCTTGGAACCGTCGGAATCGTCCGACTCATCTTGGCCGGTGCATGGGTTAGCTACGACCAGGAGTGCGAAAAAGACTCCCAATGCACGCATCCACTGCGATTGCGACTTGATTTTTGAAGAGCAAAACATATCCAAAGCTCCATCCCATGCCGTATTCAACGAATTGACCCTTTCGGTACATCGGAAAAGGTCCAGGTGGGATTGAGAGGATTGGGGAAAATTTAACGAATTTTCCGATGGTGCGTGTTCAATTTTGCCTCGATCCTGCCAGGCGGTGTGTCGCAAAACGCCTAAACCCTCACGATGGTGAAGCGTGCCAGCAGGACAAAACCAAGGTGTTTCGTTTGTTGATGGCGAGGGGTTTGGCTTTGCTTTTCCGAAACATCCCGAAGAACGCAGACTCAATTTTCATGAACTTGAAAAAAAATGGCATCTGGCCTGCAATTTGCTCCTGGAGTGGTTCGTACGGGTCATAACTGGACCGAACGCGTCTATAATCGTTGAATTGCCAAGTTTTTATTGGCGAATTCCCTTGCTCAGAAATACGATTGATAGACTCCTCGGAAAAGTAGATGTCCGGGATCGGTTTCCAAGTCAAGCACCCTTAAATGGTTCGTTTATGTCTCTTTTCCGCCGCCACGTTCGAGCCAAATCGGAGCGAATAGCAATGAAGATTCAGTGTGTTTCATCGTTTCCAAGAAGGATAGCGACTGCATGTTTCGGCAAAGCCACGCTTGCCGCATCGCTCTTCTCGGCTGGTATTTTGATTGGTAATTGTAGTCTGTCCGAAGCGGGAGAGAGTGCAAGCCAACGCATGGTCACGTTCGCAAGCGAAGACCAGACGCTTTTTGCCCTTAGTTTGGTTCCGAACAAGGAACTGACCGCATCGACCAACGTACGAGTTGCCATTGTTGTGGATACGTCCGCATCGCAATCTGGCGACTTCCGGACCGATTCCATAGATGTCGCACAAGCGATTGTTGAGTCCCTGCCTGAGGATGCAACGGTTAGTTTGCTGGCATGCGATGTTGAACCGGTTGTATTGGCCAAGGCTTCCAAGCCATCGAGCGACTCGATCACCGACGGATTCAAGAAGTTGGAATTGCGAGTTCCGTTGGGGACGACCGATCTTGCAGGTGCTCTGAGAGCTGCCCGCCGTGAGTTTGGCGACGATAAAGATACCAATATTGTTTACATTGGTGACGGATGTCACCTTTCGAACCTGCTGAATACAACGGAATTCGAGAGCCTGGTGGATTCGTTCCGAGAATCGCGAACGACCATTCATTCGCTAGCCATTGGGCCAAAGACAGATTGCGAATTGCTCGCTGTCTTTTCCAGCCAAACTGGTGGGCGTGTTTTGGTTCGTCAAAACATCTCTGCGACTTGTCAGCAAATCGGAAATGAATTAGCTAAGGCTGCGGTTGGTCCTGTTTTTTGGCCAGTGACAGCGAATTGGCCTACGGGGGTTGAGTCCGTTCTTCCAGGGAAGCTTCCTCCGATGCGACTGGATCGCGACTCCATTTTGATTGGTCGACTCAAGGACAAGTCCGTATCGGGCAAAGTGACTCTGGCTGGTTCCGTGCTCGGCGAAGAAGAATCCATGACTTGGGATGTGGCTAGCGAACCCTCCAATCCTGATCTTGCATTCCTTGGTCAGATTTTTGAGAAATCGTCACCTAACGCTGGTTTGCTGATGCCTTTGCCAGGCTCCGATGCCTTGCGCGACGTTGGCGCAATGCTTGCCAGTTCGGCGGAGCAGTTAGTGAAAGACGCTCGGTTTGCTCTTAATTCGGGTGACGTAGAAGCGGCTATCAATATCGCGAATGAAGCAATCAAACGATCGCCAAACAGTTTGACGGCGAAGAACATTTTGGAAGCTGCACAAAAGACTCCGAAAACAACCAAGCCAGTGAAGAGCGAAAAGGGCTCAAGAGGCTCGATTGTCAAATTCATTTCAGCGCAAATTGGTGACGATCCTTTCGCACAGCCACCAACAGGTGCTGGCGAAGGAGATGATCCGTTCGGGGAGGAGGCGCCGTCTGCAGAGACTCCTGAAGAAACAATGCCAGCGGAAGATAATCCTTTCGGCGATGATCCTGCTCCAGCGAGCCCGTTTCCACCAGCACCAGCACCAGGATCGCGGGATTCTGTCAAGCCAGCAAGCCCTGCGATGCCTTTGGGTGGTGCGAGCTCGGTTGGCGGTTCCGACAATCCGTTTAGTGAGCTTAGCAATGCATCGCAATTGCTAGAGGAAGACGAAGGAATGCGTCGTGTTGCTGCAGAAGCGTTGGAACGAGAGGTGAAGGCTCAGTTGACAGACGCTCGTCGCAGCAAAGACCCTGCGGCCACGAAAGAATCCCTGAAGGCCTTGCAAGGTCAGCTTCTAAGGGCGTCCGAATTGGATGCTTCAGGGCGTGCACGTTTGTCTTCACAAGTGGCAAATGCCATTCAGATGGCAGCTCGGGCTGAAGCAACACTTCGCGAACAAATCGCTCGCACCGAAGCGGTCCAATCCGCTCAATCGGCTACCATGCGGTTGATCGCAGAATCTGAACGTCGACAAGCAACGGTTCAGCAGTTGGTAGAACGATACACATCGCTGATGGCTCAGCAGCTGTTCAGCGAAGCCAACACATCCATTGCACCGCAAGTGACTGCGATTGATCGCGGATCGGTGATCGATATCGTGACCAACGTCGAATCGAACGTCGCTTCAAACGTCCAGTTGATGGAAGATGTGATCAGCAAGCGTCGTCGAGCGTTTGTCGACAGTCTGTATATCAATGAGTTGGTGTTTGTTCCGTTCGTGGACGAGCCACCCATTCGCTATCCACCAGCCGAAGTTTGGCAAGCACTTAGCGCACGTCGTTTGGAACGCTACGGCTCCATCGACTTGTCGGGTGGCAACGGTGCAGAGCGAAAGATTTTCAAGTCGCTGGATGAACGAGGCGAAATCAGTTTCAATCAACTCCCGTTGTCCGGTGTTGTGAAGTACTTCCGCGACACCTACAACATTCCAATTGTTATCGATGAAAAGGCTCTTGAAGAAGAAAGCTTGACCGTTGATGAACCAGTCTCTTTGGAACTTCCTGAAGTATCTTTCCGATCCGCATTGAAGCTGATCTTGGAACCATTGCAATTGACCTACGTTATTGAAGACGAAGTCATGCGAATTACCAGCAAGCAGACATCTGCCAACGTCGTTCGAGTTTACCCAGTAGGTGACCTTGTTGTTCCGATCATCCAAATGGGCGGCGGCATGGGCGGCGGTATGGGTGGCGGTATGGGTGGCATGGGCGGCGGCATGGGTGGTGGCATGGGAGGCATGGGTGGTGGTATGGGAGGCATGGGCGGTGGTATGGGAGGTGGTGGCATGGGCGGCATGATGGACGTCCCAGATCAACCTGCTAAGCAACCAAAGCCAGTTGCCCCAGCCGCAACCGAACCATCTGCCGAAGAACTCGTTGCCAAGCTTGTTGCGGCCGAAGGACTGGATCGCCCAGCTGCGGAAGCTGAATTGTCCAAGTGGGTCGTTCAGAAGATGCAGCTCGCCAAGAAGGCAGCCATTGCAAAAGATGATGCGGCTGTTCGAAAGCACTTTCAAGAAGTGATCGATACGATCAGCGATGCCATGCGAAAGACATTGCCAGCTGGTTGGATGTACACCGCCTTGAGCACCGCGATGGAGGGATGTGAATATCCAGGTTCTGAAATCCGACGCGTTTTGCTCTCAAGCATCGACTTCGGTGGTGATGCGGACGCAGCGATCAAGATTGCGAAGTATCTTGCCGGCCAAGGTCTGAAGCGAGATGCTCTGACGATTTACCGAGATGTTCATCGTTCGAACCCATTGCTGAAAGAGCCGCTAGAAGCTGGCTTGGAGCTCAGCCTGGAACTGGAAGACCAAAGCTCCATTCAATGGGCTTGCACAGGAATTCTCAGCCAAGCTTGGACGGATGATCAGCTACCGTTGATCGAGAAAGCAATGCTCGCAGCGAAGGCTTCGTACATTCGTATGAGCAGTGCTAAAGAAACCATGAAAGCTCATGCGTTCGAAAAAGAAATGAAGACCGCACAGCTACGCGATATCGTCGTTCGAGCTGTGTGGACCGGGGATGCCGATGTGGACATTGCCGTGGAAGAGCCTACGGGCACGATCTGCGACAAGTCAAATCCACGTACTTCCAGTGGCGGATTGTTGTTGTCCGACGGATCGTCGCTGGATAAGCCAGGCAAAGATGGCTATTCGGAGACTTACGTTTGTGCCAATGGCTACTCGGGAGAATACAAGATTCTTCTGCGTCGGGTGTGGGGCAACATTACCGGTGGTACCGTGACGGTTAACATCATGACCGACTACGGCACAAAGGATCAAAAGTATGTTCAACAGCAGATCCCTGTGAATCAAGATTCTGTCGTGATTACGGTTGTGAAAAACGGCCACAGAACGACTCCGATTTACGAGGCTCAGCTGGCCAAGTTGCAGGACCGAAAAGCAAAGATGGGTGGAGCCGTGTTAGCACAAGCTGCCGACGCGGGAGCTGGTGCTGGAGCCGCAGATGCTGCTGCTGATGCGAACGATGGTGGTTTCAACAATCTGTTGGCCGCGTATGCGTACAGCCGAAGCAATAACGGTGGCCGAAGCAACGGTAATGGTAACGGCAATGGCCTTCCGTTCATCGGGCGTGGTGTGGTTGGCTACCGGCCGGTTATTGTTACCATTCCAGCTGGTGCGCAATTCCAGGCCTTGTCGGTTATCTCCGGCGATCGTCGTTATGTGCGTATCACAGCTGCTCCGTTCTTCTCGGACATTATCGCGGTCGACACGTTCAACACCTTCACAGGTGGAACCACTGGCGGCGGTGGTGGCGGACTTGGAGGTGGCGGCGGTGGTGGCGGTGGTGGTGGTGGTTTCGGCGGTGGCGGTGCATTCTAAGCCAACATCCAACAGGATTCTAAAAAACCCGGAAGATCCCTTCCGGGTTTTTTTATGTCTCTTCACTGCAATTTTTCTTTCGACGCTGAAACTTTACCTGTGGCCGATCAGTTCCCGAGCTCGAAGATGCAGTGCGTTCAGGCGTCCAGAAACTTCCTCGATGAGCTCCGTATCGGACAGGGTTGCATAAAAGTTGCTAGATATTGGTTCGCCGACAACCACGGCGATTGGTTTCCGCAGCGGTAGCTTGGTCCCTCGAGGTAGGCAATCGAAAGCGCCAACGATTGCAATAGGAATAAGTGGCACGTTGGATCGACGGGCTACAGGAATAAAGCCAGGCTTGAGTTCCTTCACGTTTCCGTCTTCGGTTCTTGTGCCCTCGGGAAATAGCAAAACAAGTTCACCCGCCTGAAGGCGTTTCAGCATCTCGCGCAATCCGGCAAGGCCCCCTTTCTCGCGATCAATTTCGATGGCGTCGAGAACACGGATTAGGAAACCAAACGCCGAGTTCTTAAAGAGTGTTTTCCTAGCTAAGTAGTTCAATCGCCGATTCGAAATCAAGCCAATCAGAACCGGATCCAGGACGGATTGGTGCGTGGACAGCAACATTCCGCCCCCCTCCACATCCAAGTAGTGTCTCCCCTCGGCGCGAAAACCAAAACCAACGGCTGCGATCATTCGAGAAGTGATTCGAACCAATCGATAGAAGAGCTGTTTTGCGATCCGCGAGGGGGTGTTGGTCGGTGGCGTCATTTTGGCTAGATCGGTTATCTGCTGTTGGCTAAAGGCTCGTTGCTATTCAATCCAAGCAGGACTGATCGTTTTTGGTCGACGATTTGTACCAGCTTTTCCAACACTTCATCTTCGGACATACCGTCGGTACAGACCATGATGGAATCCACAGCAGGTCGTAAGCCCCCCTCTGGACGCTGGGTATCTTGAGAATCCCTTTGGTTTTGCAACTCCAGCACCTCTTCGAAGCTAACATCCACCCCCAGTTCCAAGAGCTGAGCCACCCGCCGTCGAGCCCTCTCCTCGGGACCGGCGGTCAAGAAAATCTTGCATTCCGCTGTCGGAAAGGCGACAGTCCCTTGGTCTCTTCCTTCGGTGACAGCGTCCTTGCCTTGTCCCCATTTTCTTTGGGCATTCACCAGAATGGACCTGACCTGAACGTTATCGGCGATGGCTTGGATCGATTTGGTGACTTTCGGCGTTCTGATGGCCTCGGTCACGTTTTCTCCGTTAAGTTCGACGCAATGCGGGCTCAAGTTGATTTTCAAATCGCGGGCTAGTTCGGCTACGGATTCGACTTGGTCCAACGAAATATCGTGTCTTAGGCAGGCCAAAGTGACACATCGGTACATGGCACCTGTGTCCAGAAAATCGAAGCCGAGTTGCTTCGCTAGTCGTTTTGCTACGGAGCTCTTTCCAGCCCCCGCGGGGCCATCGATCGTAACAATCAATTGTCTCTCCTGAACATGCGTGAAGTGGGCTAACCCTTTGAAAGCAACCGTGCCCCTTAGGAAACACCCGTAGACTGCCCGATGAAACATCCACTCCACGAGGCCGGCCTTGAGTTTAATCCATCTTGTCGTTTCTGTTGAGTCTGTTTCTGCTCACCTCAAGCGGACTTTTGAGCGTATAATGGAACGTCCTCTTGAGCTGAATAGGTTACGATTTCACTTCAACCGAAACGAATGGCAAACACCCCCTATGCTAAACCACTTTGCACGTAATTTACGTTATTCATTGGCCGCAATCGGCCTGCTGACTATTTCCTGCGGACTTGGTTCCGCCAAGGCTCAGCTGGAACAGCCCACTGCCCAGCCTTCCTCCGAGACTGTCATTAAGCCAGTCGAGGAGCAAGCCCCGGAAGCCGCAAAGTCTCCCGAAGAAAAAGCTCTGGAAGCCAAACAAGAACCTGCCAAGAAGCTGGCTAAGGAAAAACTGCCACCCAAGAAGCAGCTTCGAGCGATCGCATTGAGCGGATCGTACGATGATTTGGCTCAAGCGGCCTCGTTCGATCCAACCAGTTTGTTGCTGGGGGGTGGTGTCGGGAAAAGCAAGTCGTTTTACCGATTGTGCGATTATGTCGATGAAATGGCCAATGAACCCAACTTAAGCCACGTTCTATTTGATCTGTCCGATTCCGATATTGGTTTTAATTCAGCCCAGTTGGACGAGCTCGCACGGCGGCTTGAGAAACTGAGGGCAAAAGGCAAAAAGCTCATTGCTTGGCTGGAGAACGCCAGCAACGTTCACTTGTCGATCGCATCCAGTTGCGATGAGATTGTGATGGCTGACTTTGGAGGCGTTGATATGCCTTCCTCCGCTCTTGAAACCATGTTCTATCGCGACGCGATGGATTTGGTTGGGGTCAAAGCATCGATCGTAAGGGCAGGAGACTTTAAGGGGGCCGTAGAACCTTACACCAACCCCGTCATGAGCGAACATCTGAAGAGCCACTATCTAGCGATGCTGGAATCGATCAACGGTGCCCAGATCTCGCGAATTGCAAAGGGACGCGGGTTGACCAACGCCGCCATTAGAGACTTGCAAAAGAAACGCATGCTTCTCCCTGCCGAGGCATTAGCTGCTGGGCTTGTGACCAAGCTTGCTCCGTATGGCTCGATGCGAGCTACGGTTCAAGAGTCTGCAGGAAAGGACATCGAATGGACGACGCCCAAAGCAAAACCCAAAAGAGATATCTCGTTTTTTGAATTGATGAGCAAAGCGATGGCGGGTCCCAAAGAAGCTCAACGCGTCAAGGAAGATTCGATTGCCGTTTTGCATTTGAGCGGTTCGATCATGGATGGCAAGCAAGCTTCGCCAGGTGAAATCATTTCCGGGCCTACCGTCAAGGCGATCGAGGAACTCACTCAAGAAGATCGGGTCAAAGGAGTCGTAGTACGCATCAATTCGCCGGGCGGTAGCGCAACCGCCAGCGAAGCGATTCGCCAAGCCTTGGATCAATTGGCCAAGAAGAAGCCAGTCGTTTTTTCCATGGGAGAAATGGCAGCCTCCGGAGGATACTGGATCACTTGTATTGGGCAACCCATCTACGCCGAACGTGGCACCATCACGGGTTCCATTGGTGTGTTCTCGCTGAAGCTAAGTCTCGGGACAATGCTCCGCCGAGTTGGTGTGCATGTGGAATCGGTGTCATTGGATGATTCGGCATCTTCGAACGCAATCGATCGAGCTTGGTCCGATACGGAGATTGCCAACATGCAACGATTCATCGACGATGTGTATCAACGGTTCTTGTCCATTGCCAGCAAGTCGCGAAACATCCCTGTTGAGAAGCTTCAGACTCTTGCCGGTGGACGTGTGTGGTCGGGCGAGCAAGCCAAGCTGCATGGCTTAGTGGACGAACTGGGTGGTGTGGACGACTGCATCGCTGTTGTTGCAAAGAAATCAGGAATCGAAAAGTTCAAGATTCTTTCGAAGCCTGAACCCGCAAGCGGATTTGATCTGTTCCGTATGCTCGATGATTCAGGGGACGGAGATATTGATATTGGGTTGAACGGTGTATTTCAAGAAGGTGCATTTGCCGAATGGGAATCCAAGCTCATTGGGCTGATGGGACATCGAGGCTTCCGTTTCAATACCACTCTGTCCCTGCTTCGCGATGCGTTTCAAAGCAAAACGGGGCAGCCTAAGATCTGGGCGCTCATGCCGCAAGAACTGAATGTTCGTTAATGGGTCAAGCACCATTAGTCTGACGAAACGCTCACTTCGTTTTCAATTTTTGTTTCCCATGGTCATTGCAATCGCAATGACCGCGTTGGGGGTCATGTTCGTTTCTAAGTGGGCGGCCGATACGGCGTCGAGACGAACTTCTTTAAAACGTTTGCTCTCGACAGGCGACCTCTGCACCAACGCCGCCTACCCGCTCACACCCTCTGTTTTGACTCAGATTCAAGATCTGTCGGGGCTTCTGGTCGCTATCTATTCGGATTCCGAGGGTTCCGAAGTCTTATCGGTCCAAGCTGCATCTAGTCGCTTTCCGATCTCAATGCCATCTAGCCGTGTGGCGAATCTTGCGCAGCAGGGGACTGGTCTTCAAAAAATCCAGCTCGCTCCGGAAGGCAACTACAACGCGATTTGTCTTTCCCTTCCGGAATCCAGTTCGGCAAAGCGTTCACGTTTTTTGGTGTTGTTGGAAAATGCTTTGGATTCGCAAGCTGCATCGGTGCAGGCGTTTGTTTTGCCGTTAGCGACCGGCATCTTTGCCTCCTTGGCGATTGCCTTGGTGGCCGCGATGGTTGCCAATCGTATCGGCTGGCGAATCGAGTCGCTGGATGCTCATGTTCGATCCATTGCTGACGGCACTTTCCGATGGGAGACGCCGCAAGGACCTGTCGATGCAATCCATTCGCTGCATCAATCGGTCAATACGATGAGTCTGCAGTTGGAGCGATCCATGGGGCAGATTGTGAAAGCCGAACGAACGCGTTTGATCAATCTTATGGCGAGCGGGCTTTCGCATGAGCTCCGCAATCGGCTGACAGGAGCCAGACTAGCCATTCAAACATGTCAATCGATTGGCGATTTTGAAGAAGGACTTCCTATCGCACTCAAGCAAATGCAGCTTGCCGAAGAGACGATTCAGCGACTGCTGACCATCAGTACTGCTAAAACAGACCGTTCAGAACCAGCGTTGTCGGCAATGCAAATTGTGGATGCCGTAGTTCAATTGACTCGTCCAATCGCTATGCACCAAAACGTAGATTTCGCGATAAGCTCTCCGTTTTTGGATGAAATAAGTTCGCATGAATTCGATTGCGATCGAATTTTGGTTGGGCGTGGAGCGTCGGTTGTGAGTGCCTTGATCAACCTGGTTTTGAATGCGATCGAGGCTGCAGGCTCTGGTGGGAAGGTTAGTTTCCTAACGCAAAAGGTTTTCATCGGGGACATATCAATGCTTCGTTGGACGGTGGTCGATGACGGACAGGGGCCGACACAGAGTGTTGCGGAAGCTATGTTCGAACCCTTTTTTACGACGAAACGGGAGGGGGTTGGATTGGGGTTAGCCATGAGCAAGCAAGTTGCAGAAGGGCAGCAGGGAACGCTCTCTTGGGAAAGACGCGACAGCACTACTCGATTCATGATGGATGTTCGGCCGATATCATGGGAGTAAACCAATGCAAAAGGTGATCTGGGTGATCGATGACGAACAGGCGATTTGCTGGGCGTTGAAGAAAGGGATCGAGCAACGAGGGTACGTATGCAAAAGCATCCCGAATGCGGAGGTTGCGATTCGTTCCTTATCGGAAGCGACGGCTCTTGACGCTGTGCTGCTGGATATGCGTATGCCGGGAATGGACGGGTTCGAAGCAACCGCGGCGATTCACCGATTGCAACCGAAGGTTCCCATTGTGATGATGACGGCGTTTGGTGATCTTTCTAGCGCGATCCAAGCGATTGATTCTGGAATCGTCGAGTATTTGACCAAGCCATTTGATTTGGACGTGGCCTTGCGAACCATCGAACGAGCCATGCAATCGAGCGTCCAGACGCCTGCAGAGAAAGGCTCGCCCGAGCTTCACTTCGGCAGCCTCTTAGGGAAGTCGCCCGCCATGCAAAATGTTTACAAACAGATTGCTTTGGCAGCCAAAGGGGATATGTCGGTGCACGTGGATGGTCCGTCTGGAATTGGCAAAGAGGCAGTTGCCTCGGCCATTCATCGTCATAGTTTACGGGCCAGTAATCCGTTTTTGGTTTACGTGCCCAGCGCCATTTCTCCGATCGCGCTAAGCTTGGAATTGCTGGGCAGTTCCTCCCATGTCACTAAGAATTCATTTCAAGCTCGTTCTGGTGCATTTGAACTTGCTGGCCAGGGTGTTCTTTTTATCGAGGAAGTCGCGGACTTGCCACTGACATTACAAACTCAGTTGCTGCGAGTGCTTGAAAAGGGGTGTTATACGCCCATGGGTGATTCCCAAACCAGAACCTGCGTTGCGCGCGTGATTACTTCTACTGAACGCGATTTGAAGGAACTGGTCGCCGAAGGGGAGTTTCTTGAGGAACTGAGGCAGAGGCTTTGTGTTTTTGTTATCGAGCTGAAATCGCTTCAAGAGCGACGGGAAGACATTGTTCCGATTGCGCGAGATTGGTTGCAAAGGCAAAGCCAAGATGACCAAGCGTCCTTTTCGTCCGAAGTGGAAGAGTGGCTTGAATCGCAAGCCTGGCCTGGAAACATCAGGGAACTGCGGTCCGCCATCGCCAGGACGCTGGTTTTGTCACGTGGCGGTCAGATTCAAGTTTCTGATTTGCAACAAGTCGTTCCAAGTCATCGTTCCGCCAGTGAGGTCGCAACGTCCGCATTGGAGCAGGAGATTGATCGATGGATGCTCGCTCATTTAAAGTATTTGGAGCATCAAGGACTCCGTGTTAGCAGTGGAAGCCAAGGTGATGTATTTGGGGATATGTATGAGGAATTCCTGGAGGCTGTTGAACGTCCTCTTTTAGAATCAATGATGCGAGCGTTTCAAAACAACCGGGCAACCATCGCCGCACAGCTTGGGCTTCATCGTTCCACCCTGCGTCAAAAGCTGCGAAGGTACAAAATCGACTAGGTAACCTGTACTTGTCGTGTGCGTTGCAGATTGTCCGGTCGCTTGCTTAACCACAATACCGTTCAATCAATCGTTTAACAGTCAGCCGACGGCGTACTTGCTTCCATTCACGTACGCCTACGGCTAACGGTTAAACGAAATCACTGCATCTGACTGCTTCATTGAACGGTATTGTGTTTAACCACCAGCCCGAAGTGTTTGGAACCAACGTCGGGCGCGTAGTCCGCCAGTTTTTCCGTAAGGCATCCCAGGCTACATCCCGCGTCCAGGGCTCGCAGGGGGGAAGGCTGAAATCGCCTCGCAGCTTCGATCATGCGGTTGTATTTCGCTTGTTCGGCAGCGGAATAATAGTCCCATGGATCGGACCGTTGACGGTAAAGCTGTTCGTAGTACTCTTTGTTTTGGTACGTCGCGTCTAGAGTTTTTGACATTCTAAGTTATTTTTGCTGATGGAATGTACGTGCGAGTCGGTTGGATCCACCTCGTAGGATAAGAGATGAGGAGACGACGGATTGCCATGTTTTGATCGCAATGTGCTTTCATTCTTGTCGCCATGCTGGCTGCCTCCCTAGTCGCAAGGCCAGGACTCGGCTGCGACATTTCAACGAGCGTTCATCTGAACGGTTCGGAAGTCTTGATCGATTGAGGGTAGCTCTACCGAGGTGACCAAACAGATTGACCTTGAGAAGGTTTGCGCATTTGGATATTGCGTTGATTGACGAAGACATGCCCGTCATCCAGCTCGTACTTGAGGTACACCGTTACGATCTGTCCTTTGGGGCTAGCTTCTTTCCAAGGCAAGCTGAGATGAAAGCCCTGAGCTGATCCGATAGGATTCAGCGATTCCTGAAGCTCTTCTTTCGTTATCTCCCAGCCGGCAATTCGAGCGTGGGATTCGTTGGAAGTGCCATCCTTCGTTTCAAGGCCATCTTCTTCGACGATCACGGTCAGAGAACCTAGTTGGTTGATCACTTGTCCTGCTTCATTCACAGGGGTAACAACCAAGTACAAACCGTCGTCGCCTGGGTTCGAGTCGAAATTGTGCCCTCGACACATGGTGGGGTGAAACGCAATGTCGACGATTTTTTTATCCAGGATTGCTTCTTGCGTCGTCGGCTCCACAGGGACATTCGCTGACGCCCATTGAACGGCGTTTCCCTCGGGCATTCGGATCTTTCCTGGTTGAACGCGACCTTGTGGGTTTCCGTCGAAATTGCTCGTGGCTGGTGGAAGCAGTGCGGGCGGCTTGCTGGTGTTCTCGGAATTTGTAGGGTTGGGGGCAAGAATTTCAGGTGTTGGGGGAGTGATAAGAGTCGAGCTGGCTGTTTTGGATTGGGAGGTTCCAACGGGAATCGCAATGGTCGAAGGTTTGGCTGGGCCTCGGCCGATCACCATGGTTGTAGGCATATCAACCTGTTCGACAAGCTGGTCGTCCGAGATCGATGGGCTTTTGTTTTTTCGTCCCTTTCGAAGGTTCAGAGCTTGTGGGTCAGGAAAGGGAAGTACGGGTGCCTCTTCGCCTGGGTTCTTCGTTGTGTTTGCGTCTGCCGGGGCAGGCAATTCCATGGAGGGAGGGGTTGCAGGTTCGAGCGATTTCGGAGAGGGGCTTCGGCTTGGTGGGGCAGCCGGAGTTCTGCTGACTTCGGGGGGCATTTCAACTATTTCTGGCTCCGGCGAAAGCTCCAGGATCGATTCCATCTTCGAGGGTGAGCTATTTTTCGTTGTGTTGGGTGGGACGACGTCTTCAAGGATGGATTCGCCAGGTAGCGAATAGGGCTCTGGCTTGGTTCGCATCTTTGGCGGGGTTTTTAGGCTGTTTCTATTCGAGGACTGGATCGATTCCGGCTCGGCCTTTAGTTCACGGAGCTTCGCTTCTAGGCTGGCGTTGATGCGTCGTTGTTCTGCGTTTTCGCGTTCAAGCGTTTGGTAGGCAGCATCGAATTCATAAACACGATCCTCGAGAACGCGAATTTCGCTTGCCATGTTCTCGACATACAGTTCGGTGTATGCCCGTTGACGGCAACCAACCAAGGAAATGCATGCAATGATCCCGGCCAACCACGAAGCGGCTGGATAAACCGAGAATGCCTTGGAGTGGATTGGGATGTTTTCGGGGACCATGAGATCTTGGAATGGGGTTGGTGATTTTCCGAGCTGTTTGGGATTAAGAAAATTCCAAAATGGAGTCAAGTCGGATTGAGGTTGAGGCGCAAGAAGTGAGCAAAAGAGGAAAAAAACTTCCAAGAAATTAGTAACGTTTGCGAATTCCTCTTTGTCCGTGGCCCTCAAGTCTGGTCGGTTTTCATGGGAATGGATTGCACAGGGCAATCTGAATGACGACACGATGCGATGAATGGGAGCGGCAGGGCGGCATTTCCGCGTCTGTTTCATCTACGTTTTGGGGGAAAGAACCATGCTTAAGAAAATTGTTTTAGGATCGGCGATCGTTTTAGGTGCTGGTGGACTGCTTCTTGGCACTTCCGCCTCTAGCTACATGAAGACGGGTTATCACTCGTTGCGAGACAAAATCAAGGAGCAAATTCCTTTGGATGTCGAAATCAAAAGAGCGCGCGACATGATCGTCGACTTGAAGCCGGAGATCGCTGGAAATTTGAAGGTGATCGCTCGGGAAGAAGTCGAAGTGGCGCGGTTGCAACGGGAAGTGGAAGCGAAGAAAGCCTCTCTTTCTAAGTCGAAGAATGCCATTCTCAAGCTGAAAGCTGATGCGCAAAGTGGCGTCACCTACGTTACCTATAACGGCAAAAAGTTCGACATGGAGCAAGTGCATAAAGACTTGAGCGACCGGTTCAAGAGCTATCAGACTCAAGAAGCTACGGCAGACAAGCTGGAAAAGGTCCTGTCGGCACGTGAACGGAACTTGGAAGGTGCACGTCGGAAGCTCGATGAAATGCTTGCTGCGAAACGCCAGCTAGAAGTGGAAGTGGAAAACCTTCAAGCTCGTTTGACCATGGTTGAAGTGGCTAAGACAAGTAATCAATTCAGCGTCAACGACAGCCAAGTCAGTTCGGTGCGCCAGACGGTTGCTGATATTGGAACTCGGATCGATGTGGAAGAGCGATTGACCGATGTCATGGATGAATCCTCTGGCATCCCTGTCTTGAGCGAAGAAGCGCCAGCAGACCTGATTGAACAGATCACTAGCTACTTTGATGAAAAAACCGCGACAGCAGTCGGTTCCTTGGTAGACAATCGATAGAAATCGGCGGTGAAATTCCCAAGATCCATTTCGTTGTCCACCGCATGGATTGCGATTCGGAACGATATCGGTCCGGCCTAAAAAACCGGGCCGATTTTATAAATACTTGATCTCAATTTGGCAGAGTCGAAACGAGAGGAAACGTGTATGATCAATCATCTCGCTAGGCTTGTTCCCTATTCTCCCCCTCCAATCATGATGTCGCCTCCTAAAATCCTTTGGATCGATGGTGTTGGGAGTTATGCGATTTGCGACCAAGTGGAGGTTTCTATTGGGCAGGCGTTCCCGGGAAATGCGGTCGATCTCGCAATTCGAGGCGATCTTAGTCGTCGAGCCGCAATCATCAGGCGTCATGGAGAGGACCATCTGATTCAACCTTTGCAAACGGTCTTGGTCAACGGGCGCGAAATCGATCGCGCCGTTGTTCTGAGCGATGGTTGCAGGATATCTTTGGGGGCTCGAATTGAGCTTCTTTACATTCGCCCCACTCAGCTTAGTGGAACAGCTAGGCTGGAATTGACAGGGAACGTGCGTTGGCAACCTCTGTTGTCGGCCGCGTTATTAATGGGCGAGTCCTGTGTGTTGGGGCCAGAATCCAATTGCCATGTCGTTTGCCCGGACTGGACAAACAAGGTTGTTTTGTTTCGCAATGGGACGCAATGGATGTGTCGAGCATCACCACAAGCCAATATTCAGTTGAACGGCAAATCAATGAGCGCCCCTTTTCCTTTGGTTCAGGGCCAAAGAATAACTGGTGATGAAATTTCGATGACCCTCGAATAATGGCACCAAGCTTTTTAGGGCAGAAACGAAAGTCATCTCGTAGTAAACTAAGTGTCGACCCGATTGCAGAGAATGGCTGGAAAGCCGATATCTGCGAGGATGGCGACGGAGAATAAAGATGTTTGCAAAGCTTCGACGCCCGACAATTCAACAACCTACCGTTTTCGTGATGGAGGAGCATGTCTCCCCCGTGAAGGAAGCGGCCCCCGCAATGTCAAAACCCATCGGTGTTTCGATGAAATTCCAATATGGCAGTGGTGATACACCTCTCGACGGATACAAGATTAAGCGCGGCGTTGGCTCGGGCGGGTTTGGTGAAGTTTACTTCGCCGAAAGCGACTCGGGGAAAGAAGTCGCACTGAAGCGTATCCAAAAGAACCTTGAAGTAGAAGTACGCGGCGTTCGCCATTGTTTGAATCTTCGTCACCCTAATCTTGTAGCCATCTACGACATTAAGTTTGACAAGCTGGAACAAGGTTGGATCGTTATGGAGTTCATTGACGGAGATTCGTTGCGCGACCGTATGGATCGATTTCCGCAAGGGATGTCCGCGGCAGAATCCATGCAATGGTTTTCGCAGCTCGCGGCAGGGGTGGCTTACTTGCACGATCAAGGGATCGTCCATCGTGATCTGAAGCCTGCCAATGTTTTTATTGACGGCGGATTGGTCAAAATCGGTGACTACGGCCTGTCGAAATACATTAGTGCTTCACGACGAGGTGGTCAAACCGAAAGCGTTGGTACCTTCCATTACATGGCACCAGAAATCGGCAAGGGCGAATATGGTAAGGAGATTGACATCTATTCGCTAGGCATCATTCTTTACGAATTGCTAACGGGCGTGGTTCCCTTTGATGGAGAGAGCAGTCAAGAAATCATCCTGAAGCATTTGACGGCAGATCCAGACCTTTCGCAAGTTTCGGAACCATTTGCATCCGTGATTCATAAAGCGTTGGCAAAAAACCCTGCATCGCGGTTTCGAGATTGTCGCGATATGTTGCGAGCTCTTGGTTGGGAGCTAGACCAAAGTGGGTTAGCAGTGAAGAAGGCAGATGCCATCTACGGTAGCTTGCCACCTGTTATGCAACCGAATTCCAACGCGTCGGCCCGAACCATTCCTGTCTCTCGCCCCCTAGGAAATATCGACCCCACCACGGCGGGCAATCCTGGCTTCCAGCGAGTCGATTCCCGCAAAGTTCATTCCGGGGAGACGAACAATCCATGGAAGTATCGCTACGGCTTTGCAGGGGACGCCCAAGGTGATGGGCTTTATCGCGAACCGATCGCGCGAGCCGTTCACAAAGGCTTCAATGATCTGCAGCAAATTTACCGAGACTTACCTCCTGGCGGTCGCGGTGCAGTGTTAGTGGTCGGCATCATCTTTTTGGTGATTAACTCTGGCATGATTGCTCCGCTGTTGTTTCTGCTGTGCGGACTTTATGCCTGCTACTATGTGGTTTGGTACATGTTTGTCGGGTCTCACTTGCCGATCAGAACAACTCCTAGGCAGATGGCTGGAAATGTTCGCCCGGCAGCTCAGCAGGCTCGTCCTGTTTATGCTCCTCAACCAACAGCCCATTATCCGAATGCTCCGCCAGCCTCTCCGAAGCCTGTGCCTGTGCCGGTGCCCTACAAGGTTGCGCTTCGAAATTGGCAAGAAGAAAAGCGAGCCGAGCTCAAGCAGCGTGGCTTTTGGACACGCAGTCACGATAAAACACGCAGTTGGGCATTCGCGGGGATTGTAACCTTGGTTTTGGCTGTGGGTGGATCCATCCTGACGGTTGCTCGCGATCAAGGCGCCGCCAGTTCGATCCTACAAGGCCAGTGGCCTAGCTCCGGAATCGCGATGGTGAGCGGGATCACATGGACTGCAATCATGTCGTTGCTGACCACTTGGACGGTCTTGTATTTGACCAAACGTTGGGAACAGCGGCCAGAAGATTCGATCGTGCAGCGCTTTGTTCAGCTTGCATTCGGTGTGGGATTGGGATTGATTAGCTTTTATGTTAGCGATTTCCTGATGGTTCCTTGGAACGAGATATCGGGCGAAGGATCGGTTCAATTTGTTTCTACCGACTTGAATTGGAATCGAGGTTGGCAAGGATTTTACGACTCCAACTCGATGCCGTTGCTAGCTGGCCATATTGCGTTTTTTGGCGCGTTGATGTGGATTGTACGCTGGTGGAGACAATCGGACATTCTGCGCAAAAGCCGCTTCAGCATCTGGGCGATCGTATGGAGTATTGGAATGGCCGCATTGGTGCAAGGACTATTCTATTTCCCTTCCCCTTGGTGCTTGGTATTCGCAGGCGTAACCTCCTTCACGCTGCAAATGGCGTCCCCTTGGATCGATTACAACCATTCATCGAAAGTTGCGTAGGTTCATCATGTTTCAATTCACGTCCAAAAGGAATGCACTGCGAAACGTGGCTGCGATCGCGATTTCGCTCTGCCTATCGCAGTGGGCCGTTTGCCAGGAATCTACGGAAGATGTTCAAAGTGTTCGTCCCCCAAAGCTTCCGTCGGAGTTTTCTGAGAACTTAAAGGATGTCCTTCAAGACGTTCAGGAGATTGTAAGAGACGCCCAAGAAGCGATTGAGGAAAGTGGTAAGGAAGCAATCGTTGGAGCCGAGATTGATGCCAGCATGTCGTTGGAGTCGATTTCTGAAACGCCGACGAAACCCACGGATACTGCGGTATCGGACTTAGCACCGCTCGATCCTTCTTCGATGAAGATCCTTAACGAAAACACTCCCGACTGGGTGAAAGAGGGGCTGGTCTTGGGCGAGGATCATCGCTTGGCAGTTAGCAGCTCGTTGTTCCCCGATCGCGAGCAATGCGTTGGAGATTTGAAATTGCGAATGATGAACGAAGTCAGGTCGTATCTCGATAAACATGTCTTAGAATTGACGAATGCTTCTCAACTACCAGAATTGACCGAAGAGTATGTCGAATCCCACTGGTTGGTTGCCAACCGCGAGTTCGATAATGTTCAAGACCGCCCCTCAGGAACATACCATCAATTGTGGAAGGAGCTGCGAATATCCTCGGAACAACTTGAAGTCGTCCGTGGCTGGGAAAAGAGCCGAGTTCGAGAAATACGAACCAAGCAAGCAGGGGTGCTGGGTGGCTTGGGGATCGCAGCGATCACGGTGTTTTCTGGATTGATTGGGGTGTTGGCTCGACGAGAAAAAGCTAAACTCAAGACATGAGTGAATCGCTAGAACCCAACGCATCCCGTTTCCCTGAGAAGCTTTTAGTCGACAGCATTCGTGGTGGCGACACGCAAGCATGGCAGCAGTTAATCGACCGCTTCGAAGGTCGTTTGCTGGCCTTCGTAAGCTCACGTCTGATGGATCGATCGCATGCGGAAGACATCGTCCAAGAGACCTTTGTAGGATTCTTAAATAGCCTACCTAACTTTGACTGCCAGCGTCCGTTGGAAGGGTATCTCTTTTCGATCGCCGCTTACAAGTTGACCGATCACTTGCGTCGCGAGGGGCGGCGTCACACCACATCGTTTCACAGCCCTTCTAATTCTAGCGATGGGGCACAGCAGGTCCCGGCTCCGTTTCGCCCTGTCAGCAGCATGGCTCGGTCGGTCGAGCGACGCGACACCGAAGAGCTTGCTCTTGTCGAAGCGTTGCAGGATCAGATTGAAAAATGGCAGTCCAAAAACGACTGGCAAAAACTAAAGTGCATCGAGCTATTGTTCGTATCTGGCATTGGCAATAAAGAGGCTGCCGAGTTTCTAGGCATTTCGGAACAGCAAGTGGCCAACTACAAATCGGACTTTGTGTTGCGTACCAAAACCCTGATCAGTCGGATCGCAAATCGCGAATCATTTCCAGAACTCGGTTAGCATTTAGGATTCCTTGCGCAACGTCTGACTTTCGTGCCTTGGCGGGGTATACTATGTCCCATCGCGGTTTTCTTTTGGCGGTGGTTTCGAGTCTTAAGAAGACCGTCGGTGAATTGACGGTTCATGCACGGAAGGATTTTTGATGTTGTCTCCCATGCCCACTTCTCGGTCCGGCTTCGATGGTTCGAAGCTTCTTCGGTGTGCCTTTCTTTGCGTACTGTTTTGCGCATGTTCCGTTCCTGGACTCGCTCAGGTGCCGGACCGCGATCTGAATTCATTGGAGCGATCCGCCGCCATCAATCGGGAGACTGCCAAGCCAGGAACAACCGCCGCTAAACCTGGTATCGATTTCTTCACGTTGTTAGTCCAAGGTGGCGTCTTCATGATTCCGATTGGAATTGTAAGTGTCGTTGTCGTTACGATTGTTTTCGATCGATTGATTGGGCTTCGAACCGGGCGTTTGATTCCGGGGAAACTAAGACGGACTTTGGTTCAGCTCAATCGCCAAGGGGATCTTAGTCCCAACGAGCTTTACCAAGCATGTGGTGACTCAAGATCCGCATTAGCAAACGTGATGCGAAATGTTTCTCTGTATGCAGGCAGACCATTGCAAGACCTGCAGACGGTGGCGCAGGAGACGGCTCAGATAGAAGCCGATCGGGCCTATAGCAATGTGCGTTGGCTGAATCTCGCTGCGGGTGTTGCTCCTTTGCTTGGGTTGCTTGGAACGGTTTGGGGGTTGATTCGTGCTTTTCACGATACGACTCAGTTGACGGCAGGGCAAAACCGAGCGGACTTTCTTGCGGTCGGGATTTACGAGGCCCTAGTAACGACACTTGCTGGTTTGATGGTAGCTATCCCGGCGGCAGTTGCTTCCCATTATTTCGAAGGCCGAGTCACTAAAATTTTCGGAACGATTTCGGAGATAGCCTCGGGCATGCTCGTAAGGCTTGAGCATCTTGAGGGCAAAGCTAGGTTTGAGCTGATCGGTCGTGAGCTGGTGGCTCGCGACCTTCGTGTTGCGCCTGTCTCCGTTTTGGTAGGACCGACTGCTCCCGTGCCACCACCCGTCACTGTTAGCCCTGCTCACGCCACCCCTGCTCATACCAACACGGCTCGTACATCGCTTCGGGCTGATCTTTCGCGAAGCGATGCAAGGCCCACGGAGACGGACCGAGCAGAAAAGATGTCAAAGAATAAGCCACTTGGCTAGTCCGGCTGCAACCCAAGGAAGGGGCGAGAATGCCATTGCTTTCATTGCTGCATTTTTGCTATTTTCCAGGAGCTTATGGCTGCCAAAATAGGCATTCACTTCCTCATCGAGATCCAAACCTAGATGCACGTTGTCTTCCGATTTTGGCCCGGCTTTCATAAGCTTTGGAATCGAGGCGATTTTCATTCGCTCTTGGTTTCGATTCTGTTCGCCTGGGTTCTAATGCTAGCATGGTCGGCGACTTTCGTATGGCCAGAATGGCTTTTGAGTGCTTTTGACAGTACATGGATTGCCCGGTGTTTATTGGCCGCTGTTTGGATAACTCTTGTTTTTTCGGCTGTCGGATCGGCTCTGCAATCGTTTTGGCCATCGAACAACCACGGACCCTCGCCAGCCGAAGCTGTCAAGCATCTTGAATTGGCTCAAGAGCATTATTTGCAGGCAGACTATTTTGAGGCGGAACGGCAAGTCAAGAAAAACGTGCGTCGGTCAAAAACAGATATCGAGTCCTGCATGCTTTTGGTTGCCATTTACCGAAGGACTCGTCGAATTCAACAGGCGTTGGACTTGGTCTCAACCCTCGAGTTATTGGAAGCTTCGTTACCCTGGATGTTAGAAATCCGGGTAGAGAAAGAGCAATGCCTGCGTCTCAAGGTCCAGACACCCCCTGCACATGATTGACAAAACCGTTACGATCGACACATGTGAAGCGACACATTCCGCCGAAAAAGAAGGCAGAGCTGGAATCGTATCACCGACAATAGGGCTACTTGGCGGAATTCCTACACAAGATATTCACACTTGCGAATTGGGGTGGCAAGCTTGGTGGGGCTTCGCACAATACGACAAAATGACAGGATTGTGAATTTGGAACGTCATTTGCATTCAAAAGATTGCGTTTGATGCGATTGTTCTAAAAAGCGATCACAGACACGTAAACCAACGACGCAAGGACCGCGGGCGGTTGGTGTACCGCCACTTTGGCACAACACTATCCGGTCGACGCTACCCGATCAACATGAAAGAAAAGGTCTGAAAATGTACGAAAGATTTACTGATCGCGCTCGCAAGGTCATGCAGTTGGCGAACCAAGAAGCACAGCGATTTAACCACGAATACATCGGAACTGAGCACATTTTGCTAGGCCTTGTCAAAGAAGGCAGCGGCGTTGCAGCGAATGTTCTCAAAAACCTCGACGTTGACTTGCGCAAGATCCGTCTTGAGGTAGAAAAATTAGTTCAAAGCGGGCCAGAGATGGTCACCATTGGTAAGCTCCCGCAAACACCTCGCGCGAAGAAGGTGATCGAGTACTCCATGGAGGAAGCTCGCAACCTGAACCACAATTACGTCGGAACCGAACACATTCTTTTGGGCTTGTTGCGAGAGCAAGAAGGCGTTGCCGCCCAAGTCTTAATGAACCTAGGGATGAAGCTAGAGGACGTTCGTGAGGAAGTTCTGAATCTGCTGGGTCACGGTATGGAGAGTGCCGAAGTGGGGGAACGCGGCGGTCGTGAAGGGACCGGAGCTAGCAGTGAGCCTGGTCAATCGGCTAAGGCGGGCAAGAGCAAGACACCGGCTCTGGACAGCTTTGGTCGCGATTTGACCGAACTTGCCCGTCAAGGAAAATTAGACCCCGTTATCGGTCGAGAACGCGAAATTGAACGCGCAACGCAAGTTCTTTGTCGAAGAACCAAGAACAATCCTGTTCTGCTGGGCGAAGCTGGCGTAGGCAAGACCGCTATTGTCGAAGGGTTTGCGCAACGCGTCGTCAATGGCGAAGTGCCCGAGATTCTGGCAGACAAGAGAATCGTTGTTTTGGATCTTGCAATGATGGTTGCCGGTACCAAGTACCGAGGCCAATTCGAAGAGCGGATCAAGGCGGTGATGAATGAAGTGCGACGCGCTCGCAACACCATTCTGTTCATCGACGAACTTCACACGTTGGTGGGGGCCGGAGGAGCCGAAGGTGCGATTGACGCAGCAAACGTATTGAAGCCCGCGCTCGCACGAGGTGAAATCCAGTGCATCGGCGCAACCACTTTGGATGAATATCGGAAGTACATCGAGAAGGACAACGCTCTTGCTCGACGCTTTCAAGAGATCATGGTGGAACCCACCGGAACTCAAGAGACGATCCAAATCCTGAAGGGGCTCAAGTCTCGCTACGAAGAGCATCACCGCGTCACCATCACGGACGACGCTATCGCAGCTGCGGTTGAGATGAGCGAACGCTACATCACCGCTCGTTGCTTGCCCGACAAGGCAATCGATGTGATTGACGAATCTGGCGCACGAGTGCGTTTGCGAACCATGAGCAAGCCACCCGATTTGAAGGACATCGACGACGATGTCGAGCGGCTGAACAAAGAAAAAGAAGACGCTGTTGCTAATCAAGACTTTGAGAAGGCTGCAAGCCTTCGGGATCAAGCTGATAAGCTACGACGTAAGAAAGAGCAGATCACACGTGACTGGCGCGAAAAGAGCCGAGAAACGGACGGCGTTGTTGACGAGGAAGTCATCGCCGAAGTCGTCTCCAAGATGACAGGTATTCCGTTGACTCGACTGTCCACCGAAGATTCCATGCGTCTGATGAACATGGAAGCCGAATTGCACAAGCGAGTTGTCAGCCAAGAGCAGGCAGTGGGCGCTGTCGCCAAAGCGGTTCGGCGAAGCCGAAGCGGGCTAAAAGATCCAAAGCGTCCAACCGGTTGCTTTGTTTTCGCCGGTCCTACAGGTGTTGGTAAGACCTTGCTTGCAAAGGCCCTGGCCGAATGCTTGTTCGGAGATTCCGATGCGCTGGTCCATATCGACATGAGCGAGTACATGGAAAAGCACAACGTTAGCCGTTTGATCGGTGCCCCTCCGGGCTACGTTGGCTATGAAGAAGGCGGACAGCTAACCGAAAAGATTCGCCGAAGACCCTATGCAGTGGTCCTTCTCGATGAAATCGAAAAAGCACACCCCGACATCTTCAACATGCTTCTGCAGGTGATGGAAGAAGGTCGACTAACGGACAGCTTCGGTCGGAATGTTGACTTCCGGAATACGATCCTGATTTTGACGACGAATGCCGGGGCGGATGCAATCAAAAACGAGTCTGCATTCGGATTCCAAAAGCCAGATGGCGACGCTTCTTACGACAGCATGAAATCTCGTGTGATGGACCAAATCGAACGAGTTTTCCGGCCCGAGTTTTTGAATCGTTTGGATGACACCATCATCTTTAGGCACTTGAACAAGGAAGACTTGAAGAAGGTCATCGACTTTGAAATGTCTAAGGTTCGGGAAAGATTGAAGGAACGTGGATTCGACCTGATTTTGACTGACGAAGCGAAAGAGTTCATCATCAAGCAAGGCTCTAATTTCGATTACGGTGCTCGACCACTTCGCCGGGCTATCGAACAACGAATTGAAGATCCTTTGGCGGAAGAACTGCTCCGCGGAACTTTCGAAGGGAAGAATACGTTGATCGTGGAAGCCTTCAAAGACTCCGAAGGGAAGGTCACTCGACTCGACTTCAAGAGCGAAGCTCGTGAACCAGCAGCAGCGGTGGAACCAGCCCCTGCTGGTGCATAGGTCGCATGATGAGCCGCGGACGCTAGCCCAATGGCACTCACTTTGTAGTTTGCGCAAGCAAATTACTGAGCCGCGGGCGCTAGCCGCGTTACGGTTTCCCTGTCAAATACGGTTGTCGCGGCTAGCGCCCGCGGCTCAGTAAGAGTAGATAAAATTGAATGGACCGAGCTGAAAAGCTCGGTCCATTCTTTTTGGTAGGTAATGAGTTTTACGGCTAGTGCCCGAGACTCCTAACTTCTGAGGAACTTGTTTCTTGTTCGACATCGATTCTATTCGCCGCCAGTTCCCATCGCTTCAACGAATCCAAAACGGCAAACCGGTAGCTTATTTGGATGGTCCCGCTGGAACTCAAGTCCCACAATCGGTGGTGGATCGAATTTCGGAATCCATGCTGCATCATAATGCAAACCGGTCTGGACGATTTGCTACGAGCCGGGAAGTAGACGCAAGCATGAAGCACGCGCATCAGGTTTTCGCTGACTTTCTGAACGCACCATGCCCCGAGTCGGTTGCTTTCGGACCGAATATGACCTCGCTTACGCTTCAATTTTCACGAGCGATTGCACGGGAATGGAAAGCTGGTGATCGTATTTTGGTATCCCAGCTCGATCACGACGCGAACTTTACGCCTTGGGTTTTGGCTGCACAGGATGCGGGCGTGGAAGTTTGCCAAATCGCGGTGAACAAGCAGGATGTCACGCTGGACTTGGAATCGTTACGGAATCTGTTAACGGACCGAACTCGGCTGGTCGCGGTGACCGCGGCTTCGAATGCGGTTGGCTCTTTGACCCCTGTTCGTCATATTGCGGACATGGTCCACTCGGTGGGGGCAGAGCTATTCGTGGACGCTGTCCATTATGCTCCTCATAGAAGCATCGATGTTTCCGAGTGGAACTGTGATTACCTGGTTTGCTCTGCCTATAAATTTTTCGGCCCGCACATCGGCGTTCTTTATGGTAGACCGGAACGCATGATGCAGCTGACCCCTTACAAGCTGCGCCCGGCTCCGGATAGTTTACCGGTGCGTTGGATGACTGGCACTCAGAATCACGCGTGCATCGCGGGCGCAGCTGCTGCCGTTGAATACATCGCGTCGTTATCAGCAAGTTCTGCGACAGGGCCAGACCGGACAGGGCCAGACCGGACAGGGCCAGACCGGACAGGGCCAGACCGGACAGGGCCAGACCCGACAGCGGCGGGTAGCTTGCGTGCGAAATTGGTGGACGCAATGGATCAGATCCAGAATCATGAAATGCAATTAGTCCAAAGGCTCATCGCGGGCCTCCAATCGATCGCGGGAGTCCAAGTTTTTGGCATCGTCGATGGACCACGAATGTCAGAACGAGCACCCACGGTTGCCTTTCGAATGGAATCCATGAAGTCGATTGAAGTGGCTCAGCGTTTGGGGGACGAAGGGGTTTTCGTTTGGCACGGAAACTACTACGCGTTGCCTTTGACCTCGGCCTTAGGAACTGAACCGGACGGAATGGTGCGTATCGGTTGCATGCATTACAACACCCAAGAAGAGATCGATCGGACGATTGATTTGCTCCGTTCGATTTAATCGCCAGTCTGCTCGAGCGATAGAATTGGCCAGCGCGAAATGCGTTGTATCTTTTTCGCTTCAGAATCGTTTGGAACAAACACAAAGCATTTTTCAAAAGGCACTCGGTGCAGTCTTAAATCGCCAGCAACTCGCCATTCTTGCTCCTGCGTCCAGTCGTGCTTGCCACCGTATGATGAGACTACCTGGCAGTAGACAAGCGAATTCGCGTCGCGTTGCTTTGCTTCTTCGGGCGATATGTACTGAACTTGCTTCGCCCCTTGTTCTACCATCCAGTTGAGATCGATCATAAGCCCGTATGGTTCCCAATCCCATCTTCCTAAATGCGATTGAAATCGTCGCATCGATGGTAACTCATCAATAGGACGCTGAGAAAAACAGACCGTTTCCTGTTGGGAGCGTCTCAGGTCCGTTGTTCCGATCAATCGTTGCTGTTCCAGGATGCGAATCAAGGTGCCCATAGCACTTGGCTTGTCTATCCAAGGCTGGTGCATGATTTCGTCATGAAACTGCGATAGAGACTGATCGGGCCAAGGGCCACGTCGAGCCCGAGTGAAGTGAATCAGGTATTTGCGATCAGAATTCTTTCGAAGCATTGGCAGGCGGATCAGTAGTTGCGAGGTGCCGGTGGTTCGATTGCGATATTGAGAAATATCTTCAATGATGTCGTCGGGTTGGATTCCGGGAATCATTGCGATCGCTTCATTCGCTTCTGTTTCCGTGCTCGGGCTGGGGATGATCCAACCTACCGCTCCAGCATCAATCAAACGCCGCTGTACTTGCGAAGCGACCGGCTTGCTGCCGTTTGCGGATTGGATCGTGATGTAGGTTGAGCCTGGTGGGATCTCTGGGGTTTCCAGTCGTTGATGAAGGAGTGTTTCGATAGCCCCACCCTTCCGCACAGAAAGTGCGAACAAATGATCCGACAAGAAAGCGATCGCCCTATCTTGGACCAAGGGTCCAGGCTGAATAGCTTCCGCCGATTCATGAGCAAAAAGGATTGTGCCCAAACAGTGCAACACTTTGTTTTCAGCGGTAGTGGTCAAGGCGTTGCAGCTTGCGTTGCCACTGTTGACAACAAGCGACATCCATGCCACTTTCATACGACTGCATGCATGTTGGATGGCATGATAGTAAGGGGTGTCAGACGCAATCAGCACAACCCAACCTTGTTGGTGAGCAAGATGCAAAGATGCCTGCAAGGCAGCTTGCCAGTCTTGTTCTGCGAAACCAAATTTTGCTTGTCGAGACGACGTGATACCAAGCAAGCGAAGGTTGTCGAGTCTCGGAACCTCCGACCGAATCTCGAAGGTACCTTTACCCATGAACTGAACAAGTTTCAGGGCCCATGGGACGGGGAAATGAGCCAAAGCTAGCGGCGTCTTTTGCAAAATGTCATCCCCTGCGATCAAAGATCCGTTTGGCTTTTCCATCGGAGCGTGGCAAGGTTCCTTGTATCACTTCGGTGACTTGAAATCGGAGATTCAATTGCACGGAAAGTTTTTCGGAGATGGCGTTTGCGAGCGTCTTGCCTTCGGTATCCGTGCCCAAGCTGGTTGCTCTTTCAAATTCTAGCACCAGTTCATCCAACGCGTTCGTTTTGGTGACCGTTAATCGGTAATCAGATACATCCGAAAATGACCGTAAGATTGCATCGATGCTGGATGGGAACACGTTCACCCCGCGAACGACTAGCATATCGTCAACACGCCCAAGAACGCCACCTTCCAGACGCACGAATCGACAGGATGGATTGCCGGTTTGAACGGGGCGCACAAGGTCACCTGTGCGATATCGTAGCACGGGGGCGCCAACGCGCCCAAGCGAAGTCATCACCAGCTCGAAGATCCCATCGTCCTCTTGGCAGCGACCGGCGGCTGGAATGAATTCGGCGATGAATTCACTTTCGATCACATGTAGGGCTTTTCCGTCCTTGGAACCAAAGCCCCAAGGTCCAATTTCCGTGGCACCCGCGTGGTCCATCACTTCAGCACCGTACATTCGCTGGATTTGATCCCGGATTGATGGAACACTTCCTCCTGGCTCGCCCGCCACAAATACTTTTTTTATTGCCGACTTGGAAAGATCGATTCCGCGATCGAGTGCGTCTTGAGCAAGATGCATTGCGTAGCTTGGGGTGCTAAAAAGAACAGTCGGTTGTGCTGCCAAAATCATATCAATCCTAGCGGCAGTAGACATGCCACCACTAGGGATCACCATACATCCGCGAGACAAGCATGCATCATGTGCGCTCCAGAAACCGATGAATGGGCCAAACGAAAAGGCCATCAAGATGCGGTCTGAAGGATTGATCCCACAAGCGTCCAGAACATACTGCCATGTCTCGATCCACCAATTCCAATCTCCCTGCGTGTCCAAGATTACCATCGGACGTCCTCGTGTTCCGCTGGTACGATGGTAGCGTCGGTAAGCAGAAACGCTCTGATAGGGTTCGGAGGCAAAAGTATGATGGACTGCCACACCGCTCGGGTCCGAGCCTAGCCAGTCTGATTTCTGCGACATCGGCATGCCTGCCCACTCGCTTAAGGAAGTCATTTGGAGCGAATGAGTGCCGAATTTTTCCCGGTAAAACTGATTCTGTGGCAATACCGTTGCTAGTAGACGGTTCAGGCTTTCCAGCTGGCGTCTTTCCAAATCAGCTCGGTCTAGCTCAAGCATCGCCAGACGCCGAACTCGATTTTGTTCAGTATGTTTCATAACGTTACTCGCTATCGATCCGAATCAGAGCGAACGGATTTCATTTTTCCCGATTGAAATTCGCTTGAGTTCGACAAGAGGCACCGATTCTTTCGATCGCGAACAACCATTGACGCAACTAGAGCAGCTTGTTTCCGTATTGGTTTCGCGTGGTGCTTGCACCAAGCGTATCCAGAATACTATCCAAGATCGCAAAACAAGTGCTGCACAAAGTAGAACGACGAAGATAGCAATTGCGGTCTGAAGACTCATAACCATCATGTCCTTTCGGTCGTTAGCTAAATATCTTGAATGCGATCCACGCGCCGATGTAGGCGAGGGTTGTCATGTACACGAACGAAAATACCGGCCACCGCCAAGAATTCGTCTCGCGTCGGATCGTCATCAGAGTTGCGGAACATTGAGCGCATAATGCGAAGAAGATCATAATGGACATAGCGGTTGCAAGAGAAAACACAGGCCGACCATCTGGCCATTGAGCGTCCTTCATTTGAGCTTGCAGACCTTCGCTTTCATGATCTTCTGCAGAGCCCAACGCATAGATGGTTCCAAGAGTTGAAATGATGACTTCTCGAGCTGGAAAAGAAGCGATCACGGCCACTCCAATCTTCCAGTCCCAGCCTAATGGTTTCACCGCTGGTTCGATGAATCGACCTGTTAAACCCAGGAAGCTGTTTTCAATGAGCGAACTTCTCAGAGCATTGACTCGGTCGGTTTCTTCGGCAATGGCTTGTTTGGTTCTTTCCAGTTCCCCGTTCAATTGCTCCAGCTTGGATGCATCTTGGGCTTCGGCGGCTTTGGACTTCTGAGACTCTAGCGAGGCGAGTTCAGTTTGCTGTTTTTCAAGCGAGGACGTAGCTGCATCGACTTGATCGTGATTGCCAGGAAAATAGCCAGCGGCCCAAACCAAGACCGTGGTACAGAAAATCAAAGTGCCCGCTCGGGTAACAAACGCGAGAACTCGTTCCCAGACTCGATGATAAATAACGAATGGCGACGGCCACTTGTAGGAATGCAATTCCATTAAAAAAGTGGCCGTCTCCCCGGGGAAGAAAAACTTTTTGAGGATCCAAGCTACTGGAATGGCAACGATGGCACCGATCGATTGCATTCCCAACAGTACCAAACCTTGCAGCGAAACCCAGCCTGCTGCGTAAGTCGTCGCAGGAACAAAAGCAGACACCATCAGAATATAG
>Ga0247837_1001522_pt1 | contig 47451 bp, 53 predicted proteins | sample LaCtaG_2_FD_187115 | JGI IMG/M metagenome (GOLD analysis project Ga0247837, IMG submission 187115) | Freshwater microbial communities from meromictic Lake La Cruz, Castile-La Mancha, Spain - LaCruzMarch2015_14.5m | ecosystem: Environmental > Aquatic > Freshwater > Lake | place: Spain: Castile-La...
CCAGTCCAGTGCGGCTTCACCAAATGCCAACGGCGCGCCACCAGCGGAACGAAGATCCAGCGCAGCTATGAGTCCAGCAGCACCACTTCCGCGCCAGATGGCTTCCGGTGTATCGGTGCGCACGGCACGCATCACCTCCAGCGGCGCACGCAGCGTCAGCCGACTCTCAGAATTTCCAAGCCGTGGATGAAGTGCAACGATCGCCTCAAGAATGGTTTCACGACGGCGCGTTCCAAGGAGCGGCCATGAAGCGCAGAACGCATCAGTGGAGCGACTCCATGCTGCGCGATCGGCATCCAACGCAGTGGTGCCGGCACCAACGCGGGCTTGCATGGCAAGAAGCTCCGCCTCCTCGGCGGCGATGGTCTCTAATGCAGTACGCGCCCAATCGGGCGAAGCGTCAACGCGCAGAAGCGGCGGGCGCGAGTACATCGCCGGAACCGGCGGCGTGTTGCGCGCTAGCGCGGATCGCGGGTTGTTTGCTGCCGCCGCTGCTGCGCGATCCGAGGAAGGTCGCCGCGAATCAACGTCTGCCGCTCCTGGGTTCCGCGCATCGACTTCGGCGCTTGGTGCAAGCGGACCCTTGCGCGAAGCCGGATCGGAACTGGCGGAAGAAGCGGTGCTGGTACGAGCCGCGCGGTCGGCTGCAAACCACACCAGGCCAACGCTCACTGCCATGGCAATCACCAGGATTCCAAGCCCAACGGCGAGTTCCGCGCCACGGCTGCTGGTTGGTGCCGACGGCGCAACTTCCGCCGTCTCCACTTCCGCAACCGGCGCTGGGGTACGTCCAAGAGCGCTGCCAACCGAAACCGCACGTAACGCACTATTGATCATGGCAGCAAAGTCAACGCCTCGAGTACGCGCAAACGCTGCGAGGCGCGCGCGCGTGCGCGCGTTCCAACCGCCGCTCGAATGAATGATGAGCAACACTTGTTGGTCAAGCATGCGCTGCCGATCAGTTGGTCCGCCGGTTTGAGTCATCGGCGATCTCCGTTCGGCGTCGTGGTATTGAGGTCGCTCGATGTCTTTGAAAGCCGCACATCAAGTGCCGCCAGTCGGGCGGACGCAGCGCCGTCTCCAAAGCCATTCCCAAGCTGTCGAACCTGCTCAAGGAGCGATCGAGCACGCGGTTGATCCGTGCTTGCAATGGATTCAATCTGCATCGCCTTGGCTTCAAACCACGGTTCCGTTCCGGCTGCATTCGCTGAAAGCACTTGGCGCAACAAGGCTGCCGCGCCCGAAGCGTCGCCCGAAGCAACCCGCAGGTCCGCACTTGCTAGGAGCAATGCCGCGGACTTTGGAGACGAAGCCAAGGCTGACGCACCGGCGCGTTCCGCTCCGGTGCGATCGATGGCGGGCTTCCCTTCGCGGAGCAACTCTGCTTCGGCGCGCATCCACATAGCGGCTTCGGCCGCACCGGCAGTTTCCTGCCCGGAAATCACCGCTTTGGCAACAGCGGCTCGAATTGCGGCACCACACGCGGGATTACGAAGCACCGCCCCCATGAGCGATTGCGCAGCCACTCGGACCCACGGCGATCCAGCTTCGACGGCAAGGAGCGCGGTCAGCGCATCGTCCATTCGACCGTCGAGCGCTGCGATCTGCGTGCGACGCGCGGCCAGCTCCGCCGCGAGCGCGCTGTCAATCACTGCGGCACTTCCGGATGGTGGCGTTGCAGCGGCTGCACTATCCACAAGCAGTCGTGCTTCCAAAGCTACTAACGAATCCGATGCACGCATGCGATCGTCAAGGGCAATGGCAAGTTCAAGTCGCCGACGAAGTTCAAGTGTGCCCTCTTCGCTTCCACCGGCAGCAACATCGTCGCCAGCAGCAAGGGCACGCCGCGCGGCTGCGCGTCGCTCGTCTCCGGTGAGTGATCGAAAGCGGCGATACAAGCCATCAAGCGCTGCACGACGCGCCGCGGGGGCAAGTTCAACGGCCACGGTATCGCTGAGTAGCGCATCAATGTCAGCGATTGCTGGAACATCCGTGTGCAGAACGCGCCACGCGCGCGCGCGGACGGCGGCGGATGTATCGGGCAGGTCGGTGATGATCGCATCAACGGTGGCAGAGACGCGAGTGGCCATCGATTCAGTTGCTTCGCCTGCGCCCGAAGTCGCGGCACTGCTGCCCTTACTACTCGGCGCCCGCATTGCCTCTTCCAGGCACAGCACCGCCAGCCAGCGCGTATCACCAGCACGATCGCCTTGCATTTCCTTTGCCGCCTGGAGAAATGCATCGGCTGCTTCCGCGGGGCGCCCCGCTCCTCGAAGGACGTATCCATTGAGTGCCCGCGCGCCGGCAGACACGGTTGGAGAAACTCCCGGACCAATGGCACCGGCAATGCGATCGGCCGCGCGCTGCCATGCAGCTGCAGCTTCAACACTCTTTCCTTCATCTTTCAATCGATTGGCATCAGCAGCGGCGCGTACCGCCGCAAAGAGTTGCGCACCAGACCCGGACTCCTCCGCACCCGGCGCCAATGAAATCAGCGACAGTTCGCGCAGCTTGCCAGCGGCAACCAGTCGCCCAACTGCTTCGGTCAACAACTCCGCAGCGCCAGGCGCGTCGGGCTTTCGTCCAGCGCGCGCGGCTGCAATCAACGACATCCCAACACCCTGCGATCCATCACCTTCGCTGCGTAAGAATGTCAACGCAGTTTCCAATTCCCCGCGATCCAGGTACGAAGCAATGCGCCATGCCGGCAACTTAATCCGCACCGAGCTATGCGTTCCGGGCGATGCCAACAATGTAAACCACGCATCAGCCGTAGCACCCGTTTGCACCAGACTTGCAGCAAGCGCGGAACCAAGAATCGAACTGGCGAACCCTTCGTTACTGCGCAGGTCCACTGAAACATCACCAGGATCGATAGCCGCCTTGCCAGGCTCAATCAACTGCGCAAACCATCCCATGGAATCCTGGCCGCGCTCGCGCCAGTCCGGGTGACCCAATTCACGCGCGAGCCATGCCGAGTAGTAGCCGGCCCAAGCCCGAAAGAACTGTGCATTCCGCGCAATTTCTTCCTCGCGCGTAGCACGGAGCGCCGTTTGCTCTGCAGCAATTCCGACCTGCGCGGAAGCATCGCGACTACTCAACGTCTTGGCGCGATCCGATCGCGCTGCAAGCACCCCGAACTCTCGGATCAAACTCTCAAACTGTTGCCGAGCTGCTTCGCACTCCTCATCGGTTCCTCGCCCGGCGCGTCGATCTTCCGCCGTGCGTTGCGCCGCGCGATGTTGCGCGCGCAGAATCACTAAGCGCAATGGTTCGGACCCGGCATCAAAGCGCTTGACCAACGCCATGGCACGCGCCATCAATGCGTTGCGACGCGATTCATCGTCTTCACGCTCAAGTCGAGCGGCCATGATCGAAGCCAAGCGGCTCACGAGCGTCGATCGCCCATCACCCTCAGGCTCAATATCTAACTGTGCCGCTAGGTGAGCGATGACCAGATCAGTGCTACCGCGCGACTCCAGCCAAGCAACCGTGGCGTCCGACAGTTCCTTGGGCACAGCGACATCCGGTCGCGATGGCGGCGCAGCGATCAATGCAGCAATTGAATTGCCTTGCACAGGAAGCTGCGCCCACTGCCTGAGTAGCACAGCGGCGCGCGCAGCGAGCAGCGGTTGATTCACGGAATCACACGCAATCAAGCTCGAAAGCAACACCAAACCGCGATCATGAACCGTTTGATCTGTGTCGCTTGCCAGTGCAGCACCGGTTGCAAATCGCGCCCATGGCTCAAACCATAACGGCAGCGATCGACGCACGCGAGCGAGTGTTGCAAGCGCAGCAGCGCGACGCTTTGGGTCCTCGGAGCGCGCGTCGCGCATGGCTTCAAGTGCGGTGGTGGTGGACTTTGCCGCTGAATCAATCTTGGTATTGCTTGCGGGCGTGGCGGGCGCCTCCGCCGCACCAGCTGCGGCGTCGGCTGGCTGATCACCCGCACCGGCTTGTGCACCGGTGTTCGCGGCACTAACGGCACTTGCAGCACCCGCAGAAACATCAAGAGCCGCAGCGTATGCCGCTACTACTGCAGCAAGGCCTGCATCACCACGCGCATCAAAGTTTGCCAGCACGGCACGCGCGCGGATTGCTGCGGGAGCATCAAACGCCCCGGGCGCCAAGGCAGGCGGCACGGGCATGCGTGCATCAACGGCTCTCGACTCCGCATCCTGAATTCGTGCATCCATACTTTCGCGCGGCGCGATCCCGGCGCGGGCAATTCGAATCGCCTCAAAGGATGCGCGTAGTGATTCTTCAGCGCGCCCGGAGCGACGCAGCGCTTCGGCACACACCGCTGAAGCCGTGAGACCATCGGCGCTCGGCGCGGCGCCATCCCATGCCCGGAACGCTCGTTGCATGGGGTCAAGTGCAAAGATCCAGTCCCCGCGCGCCACGCGCATGCGACCTCGCCAGAGCGCGTCACCGGCAGCCAGCCACTTAGCGGTCTCCTTGGGAACGTTGGCGCCGCGCACATCGCGCACATCACTCCACGCGACCGACTGCTGCTGCTCAAGGCCGCCGCGCCGAGTTCGGACTTCGATGCCCGCGGGTCCCACACTCACGATGTCTCCGTCAATGGAAGGCGCACTGCCGCGGAGTTCAATGACGTCAGCGCGTAGCGGAGCATTGCCCACGCCCATGGCGATCATCACAGCAACGGTGGGAGCAAGCGTTCGCCATCCGCTCAACGCAATGCCGAAACGTAGCCATGGTGTGCTCACGGCGGGTTGTCTCCGTTGCCACCCTTGGGCCGCACTTGCCGGAATTCACCATCGGCCTCCTGTGCTATTTGTCGCAATTGCTGACTGCCCGACTCTTCGCCGAAGGCAATGGCGTTGATGGTGACGCGCTTCCCACGCGCGTTCATCTGCCTGATCTGCGCGATCGATTCGGGCGGGATTTCACCATCGGAAAGGAAGAAGATCACGTCGGGGCGCGCGTCGAGTGCAAACACCGCGCGAAACGCTGGCGTTGGCTCGGTACCACCGGAAGGACCCACATTGTTCAACCACGTTTTCAGCTTCTTCACCATGCTTGAGCGCACGCGCTCCCAGCGATCGCTGAATGCCCACGGCTCGGAGCTGTCGTAGAACACTACATAGACAGACGCAAAGTCCGGCAGTGCCACGATCGCTTTGTAGAGCTCCTGCTTCGCTTCGCCAATGCGACCGTTCACCATTGATCCGCTCTTATCAACGATGAACGCAAACCGCGTGCCACGACCGCCGACGCCAAAGAAACTCGTCCCGCCAGCGCCGCCGCTCAGTCCGCCGCCACCGCCGCCGCCCGCACCGCCTGTGCCGCCGCCACCGCCAAAGCCATCCCCACCGCCGCCGCCCGGACCAAATCCGCCGAAGCCTTCCGCGCCGCCCTCGCCAAGACCAGTGCCTTCGCCGAGTGCGCCAGCCAACGGATCCTCATTGACTGTCGGCGCTGAGGGAGCCACCGATGATGCAATCTCTGGGCTCTGCGGCGCATCGCCACCTTGCGTTGCGGTCGACGTGTCACTATCGCCTGAGTCTTCCGGCAGCACTGACAACTCAATCATCGCCTCACCGGGACGTGGCGCACCGGCGCGCTCAATGTTGGTCACGGCCAGCCACACCAGGAGCACGCCGTGAATCGGCAGGCTGAGGGCTAACCCCAAGAGCATCCAACGCAGTCCCACCGTCCAAGCACGCGCGCCACCCGGACGCGCCGCAGCATCCACTGGCTTACTAGCGGCAAGATTGGGCGACGGTGTGGCCACGGTCGCATGGTAGGTCGAAGCGGCTGCGGACCTCCCGCATTTCCCTGCCGCCGCGATGGCGGTCGGGCATCTACCATGCGCCACCCCCGGCGCGTGTGCGCCACAATCAAACTGGAGGACGCGTGGCCAAGCGCTTCGAACGAGTGGTGCTGAAAGTGAGCGGCGAGAGCCTCTCGAAGCCCGGAGAACTGGGCATTGATCCTGAGGAGCTTGGTCTCCTTGCGGACGAGATCGCCGACGCGTACCGCAAGGCCAGCCCCGTGCAATTGGCAGTGGTGGTGGGTGGTGGCAACATCATCCGCGGCGCGCGACTTGCCGCCACTGGCAAGGTGGATCAGTCGACCGCCGACTACATGGGCATGCTGGGCACCGTGATCAACGGCCTGGCGCTCAAGGAAGCCCTTTCGCACGTCGGCATTGAGGCGCGCGTCATGAGCGCCATCAATCTGACCGCCGTTGCCGAGCCGTTCATTCGCGCGCGCGCCATCCGCCACCTTGAGAAGGGGCGCGTGGTGATCCTGGTTGCAGGCACCGGCAATCCATTCTTCACGACCGACACTTGCGCCAGTCTGCGCGGTATTGAGCTCGGTGCGCAGGCTGTGCTGAAGGCAACCAAAGTCGACGGCATCTACACCGCTGATCCGAAGAAGGACCCGAAGGCCACGCGTTACGAGAAGCTGAAGTTCTCCGAAGCGGTCGAGAAGAAACTGGCGGTCATGGATCTCACCGCGCTCACCATGTGCATGGAGCATTCGCTGCCAGTAGTGGTGTTTGACTTCCGAACCAAGGGCAACATCCAACGAGTGCTTGAGGGCGATTCAAGCGTCGGCACGGTCGTTACCAACTGAAGCGGGCGCAACTGCGCACCAACTGAAAGGCAATTGAACATGGATATCGATACAACACTTCTTGAAGCCGAAGACCGCATGAGCACCAGCGTGGACTATTTCCAGCGCGAATTGCGTGGCATGCGCACTGGTCGCGCCACCACGGCGCTGCTGGAATACGTCAAGGTTGAGTATTACGGCTCAAGCACTGACCTGCGCGAACTGGCGGCGATCAACGTTGCTGATGCAACGACGTTGCTGGTCAAGCCGTTCGATCCAAGTTCCAAGACGGAAATTGTCAAGGCAATTGAGTCTGCAGGTATCGGCGTTCGTGCCATGGCTGAAGGTCCCGCGGTGCGCGTGAGCGTGCCGGCGCCAAGCTCCGACCGCCGTAAGCAATTGATCACGCAGGTCAAGAAAGCGTCCGAGGATTCCAAGGTGGTCATTCGCAACGAACGTCGCGATGCCAACAAGGCGATCGATGCAATGCTTGCGGATAAGAAGGCCGGCGTGACTGAAGATCAAGCCGAAGCCGCCAAGGAAAGCATGGACGAACTTACCAAGAAGTACACCAAGAAGATCGATGAGTTCTTGGAGAAGAAGATCACTGAGATCGAGGAAGTCTGAGCAGTTCCGACTGCAACGCATCATGCACTGCCCCTACTGTGACCGTGACAAAGACAAGGTGATCGACAGCCGCCCGAGCGACTCGGGTGATGCGATCCGTCGTCGTCGCGAGTGCTTGGCATGCAGCAAGCGGTTCACCACGTATGAACGCGTGGAGCGCACGGAGCGATTGATGGTGGTGAAGCGTGACGGAACGCGGGTGCCGTTCAATCCGGAGAACATCATGCGCGGCATCGTGGCGGCGTGCGGTAAGCGGCCGGTGCCAGCGAGCGAGAAGGAACGCGTGATCCGCGAGGTGGAAGAAGAGATGCACCGTGAGTTTGAGCGCGAGGTGCCCAGCCGCGCGATCGGCAAGCGGGTCGCGGACAAGTTGCGCGCGGTGGACCACGTGGCGTACATCCGCTTTGCAAGCGAGTACTACCAATTCAGCACCATGGGCGAATTCCAGCGAGAGTTGGACGATTTGGCAGACAGAACCAGCCCGGCGCCCGGTCATCCAGACCTGTTTTCAGGTCAGTGACCTGCATCTAAATTCGGTAGCCTTTGGATCCCATGCCACGGATCACGCTCCCCGACGGAACAGTCAAGGATTTCACCGCACCCGTTACCGCCGCCGAGGTTGCTGCCTCGATCGGTGCCGGTCTTGCCAAGGCCGCCATCGGCGCCAAGGTGAACGGCGAATTGCGCGACCTTGCGACTCTTCTCACCACCGACTGCTCGCTCTCCATCGTCACGCCCAAGAAGCGTGAAGGTGGTGCGGATCCCGATGGTCTGTTCCTGGTGCGCCACAGCGCCGCGCACGTGATGGCTGAGGCCATTCAGCGCCTCTTCCCCAATGCCAAACTTGTCTACGGTCCACCCGTTGACACTGGCTTTTATTACGACATCAGTTTCGACGGCGGACGATCCATGTCCACCGACGACTTCGCCGCCGTTGAAGCAGAGATGGCAAAGATCGTCGCCGAGAACCGCCCCTTCACGCGCTATGAAATGCCCGCCGCTGAAGGACTCAAGAAGGTTCAGTCCGAAGGATCGAAGTACAAGCTCGACAACGCCGAACGCGCCTGCGTCGCCGGCAGCGACACCCTGAGTTGGTACGCCACCGGCACGCCGGGCAGTGGTTGGGAAGACCTGTGCCGCGGACCGCACGTTCCAACCACCGGAAAGATCGGCGCGTTCAAAGTGACCAGCCTCGCGTCAAGCTATTGGAAAGGCGACGAAACCAGCGATCGCCTCACCCGCGTGTACGGAACCGCCTTCGCCACCAAGGAAGAACTTGCAGCGCACATCGCCCTGCTCGACGAAGCCAAGAAGCGCGATCACCGCGTGCTCGGTAAGCAACTGCGCCTTTTCCACATTGACGAAATGGTCGGTCAAGGCCTGATCCTGTGGACGCCCAACGGCGCCGTCATTCGTCAAGAACTGCAGACATTCATCAGCGACGAACTGCGCAAGCAGGGCTACAGCCAAGTCTTCACGCCGCACATCGGCAAGCTTGATCTGTACCGCACCAGCGGTCACTTCCCCTATTACCGCGAGAGCCAATATCCGCCGCTCGTGGAACATGATCAACTCAGCCAACTCGCCAAAGAGGGCTGCAGCTGCGGCGACCTGGTGAATCGCATGGAGAAGGGCGAGATTGACGGCTATCTGCTGAAGCCGATGAACTGCCCGCATCACATTCGCATCTTCGCAAGCAGCCCACACAGCTACCGCGACATGCCGGTGCGCCTCGCCGAATTCGGCACCGTCTATCGCTGGGAACAGTCCGGCGAAATCGGCGGCATGACCCGCGTTCGCGGCTTCACGCAAGATGACGCGCATCTCTTTGTTCGCGAAGACCAAGTGGCAGAAGAAGTGCTCGGCTGCCTGAGCCTGGTCAAACTGATCTTCGGCACGCTCGGTATGAATGAATACCGCGTGCGCGTTGGTCTGCGCGACCCGGACAGCGCCAAGTATGTGGGCGACCCTACGAACTGGGACAAGGCCGAAGAAGCCTGCCGCGCTGCCGCCAAGACGCTCGGCGTTCCATTCAGCGAAGAGCCAGGTGAAGCTGCGTTCTACGGACCAAAGATTGACTTCATCGTCAAGGATGTCATCGGCCGCAGTTGGCAGCTGGGCACCGTGCAGGTGGACTACAACCTGCCGATCCGCTTCGATCTCTCCTACAACGGCGCGGATAATCAGCAACATCGCCCGGTCATGATCCACCGCGCCCCGTTCGGAAGTATGGAACGATTCGTCGGTTGCTTGATCGAACACTTCGCTGGCGCGTTCCCGCTCTGGCTTGCACCGGAACAAGTCCGCGTGCTACCGATCAGTGAGAAGAGCAACGATTACGCGCGCGAGCTGTACAACGCCCTGCGCGCCGCCGGTCTGCGCGTCACGATCGATGATGGCAACGACCGCGTCCAAGGCAAGATCAAGGACGCCAGCGATATGAAGGTGCCCTACTGCGCCGTGGTCGGCCCGCGCGACGCCGAAGGCCGCAAGGTCAGCGTCCGCGCGTTCGGCACGGAAGCGAACTTGGGCGAGATCGGTTTCGACGCGTTCGTTGACGGCCTGGTGCGCGAGTACCGCACCCGCGGCGCAGAGACGGTTAAGGGGGGGATGGGCGCGCCGGTCAAGTGACCAGCGGGCACATCACCCCCCATCACCTTAGTTGGAACGCCACCGATTCAAGAGGATCGCCAGATCCGCTCCATTGCGAAATCCGTCGTGATTGAAATCGCCGCGGGTGAATCGCGAGCCGCCAGTATCAACTCCCCAGAACGCCAAGAAGAGCCCCAAATCGACGCTGCCGACGAATCCGTCACCGTTCATATCGCTGAGAAGAGCGGTTTCATATTCGGGAAGCAACGGCGCGAGGTACGGCGTGAGGTACGCCATCTTCGTTGCGTCAGGCGTGTTGAAATCGCATCCGAGGGCACCGCCGGTGTCGTTACTGTTGGGTGTAAATCCGAACCAGCAGAAACTGATGCCTTTCTTTGCTGCGCTACCTCCAACAGTGACTGATATCGCCTGCGAGTCAGGCGTGTCGTTAATCGGCTGTGCCAAACTCCAGTCGCCCTGCATGTAATGAAGGAGTGCGTTGACCCACTGCTTGTCGGAGGTCACCTCATCGTTCGACAGCGTGACTGTCGAGCAATCGAGGGGCTCAGGATTCTGCAACCACGAGCCGAATTCGCCAACGAATATCGGCGCAGTGTTGTTCTCCACGAGGTAGCCCCAGAATGGCTGCCACGCCGTGCCAGCAAGGTTGTATGGATAGTTGGGATATTGCTTCTTATCGAACCACGGCAGAGGGTCATTATTGCTCAGGGTCTGCGCAGTGCCCGGATAGTCGTGGATTGAATAGACCAACTTGTTCTGATACGCCTTCCCAAGAATAATGGGTGCGGCTGCGGCGCCAGTCAGGTTGGCTCCCCAGTTGGTGAATGTGTTTCCGTTCGCACTGCTCGGGAAAACCGCGTCCGCATTGGCCCACTGCGTTCCTTCTACCATGATCAGGAGACGCGGATTCACAGCAAGAATCGCCTTTCCGCATGCCTCTGCTGCGTGATTCCAAGCCTGCGGGCCGGTTGCGTCCGTCCACGCCGAACCACCCTGGTCCCACGGCTGCTTCTTCGGCTCATTGAACAGGTCGCACGCGATCACTGCATGGAACGGGTCGTTCGTATCACTCGCATAGCGAGTGGCGATAGCAACCCATTCATTGATCCACTGCTGCTGACTGACCGAATCCGAGTACCAGAGCGGCTGGCTTGCAAACCCACCAGAAATGATGCAGTGGTTGTCGAGGATCACCTTCAGGCCGATAGAACCGGCGTACTTAATGACCTCGTCCATGCACTCTTTCGGGGTCTTAACTTGCCACACGCCGTCAACCTGGTTAGCAAACAACGGCGCGTTGAGCTGCGTACCGTATCGGTCACCGGCCATCTGGTTGACTTGGTCAAGCCCGGAATATGGCGGGTTGTAGTACGTCCCTGCGATGTAACTCGCCACTTTGTTCGAATTGCAACCCATCCCCGCCGCTGGCTGCGTGCAGACCATGTTCGCGTACGACCACGGCAGCCGAACGCAATTGAAACCGAGGCTCTTCATCTTGTCCAGGTAGTCGCGAAAGTCCGGGCTGTAGGTCTTGGAGGGACTGTTGTACAGGCCATCCACTACCCCAAGCGACGTCTCAAACCCCGACCAATTGACACCAGTCAGACGAACGTTGTTTCCGTTCTGGTCAACGATCTGGTTACCGCTCACAGTCAAGCCTCCGTCCGGACCTGTGTAGGAGTCCTGTGCGTAGACAACTGCGGCAAAGGAAAGACCGATGGTGGCGCTCAGTGCACCGAGTGAATTGAATTGAAACATGGGGATCTAGTTCTGTTCCTGGACATGCATAGGTGCGAATTGAGACAACGTGTCCGCATGAACACTTCCTATGCAACGTGTGCGTAGGTTGCCCTGCAATCGACTGGGCGCAAGGAGAAATGCACCCCAAAGCCTAGGAACGAGTAAATTCTGCAGCGCAAATTCTCTAAACTTGTCCAATACCGCTCCCACGGCTCGCAATCGACAAGTCGAGTTCAGGAATTCTCGTTTTTGTGCATGCAAATCGCTGCTCATCCCATACCCTTGAACCGCGCCCCTGCCATGAACCATGACCAGCGATTCTCTCCCACCATCTGCAGGTCGCCCCGCGGAATTCCCGCACGACATTCGCCTCTTTCTGGGAAGTTGGCAGAACCTCGGAATTGAGAATCCAATCGGGGAGGTGACGAGCACCGGATTGAGCAAGATCCCGGGTGAATGGATTGTGTCCCGGGCCCGCACGATCAGCCATTGGCTCTTACCGTCGGCCGACGCAACGGCGCGGGTCGTCATTTACGAGACCGGCGTCTGGCCCTCAGGTGAGATCGAGTCGCTGTGGTGGAATTTTGTTGATTCGCATCGACTTAACGTCCAGCAGCACGGCGAGGTTCGCATTCTGCAGTTTGGGGCTTCAGAGGCGGAATCGCTCGCTTCCATGGTGACGCTGGCGATTCTCTTCGGTTGGGACATCCGTGCAGTCCAGGTCGATTCGGATCGCAGATTTAAGATTGATGATGACAGCGTTGTTGAGGTGTGGGGCGCATCGCAGGCGGATCGTGCCTCGTTTGTTTCGCGTATTGCGTTGTGACCGGCAGCGGATTGATCTCCCCGACTTTCGTGATTAGCTCGCATGCAACGTCAATCGATGCGGTTCGACATGCGACGTCTCCCGCCGAGCCCAAGCACGGCGAGCGCGATCGCGGAGATCGCGCCGGGAGCGGGAACAGTGAATGACGAGTCGACAGTGGACGAAGAATAATCGTAGAACCCGGCAAACGGCCAAAACTGGTAATAGGCGTTCCACTGCCCGATGTCGATGGTCGCCGGTCCAGTGCCAGCGATCACGAGGTGAGCGAACCAGGTGCCGTACTCGCCCGTTGTGCCGGCGCCAGCGACGTTGACTCGACCCCCCAGGCCCGACAGGACGACCGCCGGGGTGCTGGGGTTGATGCTGTCATTGAACCATGAGCATCCGGGGTATGAAGCGGAGATTGAGTTCGACGACGGTCCGAAAGGCGTCCCATTCCACGTGCCCGACGGGAAGGAGCTCGACTGCACCGAGACGTTCGCATACGTCTGGCCCGACGGATCGCCGTACGTAGATTCGCCGATGGTCACGAAACTGTCGAGCGAGTCATGCGTCGAGGTCGACGAGGAATCCGGAGCCCAACCCTTGAGCCCCGGGCTCGACCCCTGTACGAAACCACCCGCAGCGGAGGTGCTCAATCTCTGCAGAATGACGTTCTGCAGCCGGTTGTTCGAGACGGTGAACGTGGCATACAAATCGACCAGCGTGTAATCGCCCGCCGTGCGCACGAAGGCGCAAACACCGGTCATCGAGGCATTCGCGGAAACCACGAGGCAGCCGACCACGGCTGCGGCAAGATGTGAGAGCGTCATATTGTTTATCCGGAAGGGAAAGGAAACGAAAGCGGAGATCGCCACGCAGAATACGCACATGCCGCCCGGAGATGATGCGGGATTCCGAGATTAAAACCAACCTTACCCCTCAAACACGGTCCACGCCAGATTCGGCCGTGGACATTACGCCTGAAATCACTGGCATCCCCGTGCAAGTCGTACACACGCGCTGAACCCCTGAAAATTGCCCTTGACTTCGCATTCATTCTCGAGCGATAGAGAATCGAATGTGGCTACGGGGCGGCTCGACCTCGCCGCTGCGCGGCATGGGCCGAGGGCGCGTTGAAGTTATTCCTGACAGGAGCCCCAGGCGGCGATCAGGTCGCCGATGTCGAGGCCGTTGACCGTACCGTCGCTGTTGATGTCGCCGATGCCGGGTCTTCCCCAGGTGGTCAGAAGCAAGCCGAGGTCGCTGCCGTTGACGGCGTGATCCCGGTTGAGGTCGGCCGGGCATGCAACGATCACCGCGAGGTTGAATACGCCGCCGGCAGAAATTGTCTTGACGGCGCCCAGGTCCGACGGGGCCGTGCACTGACCCAAGTTATTCAAACCCCAGCTGCGTACCGATCCGTCTTCCAAGAGCGAGATCGTGTGCTGGGTACCGGCGGCGATGGCCTTCACCGGTCCAAGGTCTGTGGGGACGGTGCACTCACCGAAGTCGTTCGATCCCCAGCAGCGGACGGTGCCGTCTGTTTGAAGTGCGACGGTGTGGGCCCAGACGGTCGCGCCGCCACTGCTCCATCCGGCGGCGGCGATCGCGGCGACGGGCCCCAGATTGGCCGGGATCGTGCACTGGCCGCGGTAGTTCCATCCCCAGCAACGCACCGTTCCGTTGGCAAGAAGTGCCGCGGCGTGCGCCTCGCCTGCGGCGACGGCGGTGGCGGGACCGAGATCGGCCGGGACGTTGCACTCACCGTAGGAGTTCCATCCCCAGCAGCGGACGCTTCCGTTGGATTGGAGAGCAACGTTGAAGTAGCCGCCGGCGGCGACAGCGATCACCGGACCGAGGTTCGCAGGAACAACGCACTGGTTGTAGATGTTAAATCCCCAGCAGCGAACCTTGCCATCGGACTGAAGCGCCGCCGTGTGATAGCCACCGGACGAGATGGCACTGACAGGTCCGAGGTCCATGGGCACGTTGCACTGGCTCATGTAGTTGTATCCCCAGCAGCGAACCGTTCCGTGGACGTCTACCGTCGCGGCGTGGAACCACCCCGCAGACGCTGCCGTGACGTATCCAAGGGCGCTTGGCACGTGGCTTTGGCAGTACGAGTCCGAGCCCCATGACCGGAGCGTGCCGTCTTGTTGGATCGCTGCCGCGTGCCAGGGTCCTGCAGCAATGGCCGTCACCGGATCGAGATCCGTCGGCACCGTGCACTCCCCACTGTCATTTCCTCCCCAGCATCGCACGGTGCCGTCGGACTGCAGTGCCATGGTGAACGTCTCGCCGGCCGCCACGGCGGTGGCGGGCCCGAGATCCTCGGGTACCTCGCACTGGCCGTATGAATTGCCGCCCCAGCAGCGGACGGATCCGCTGGCCAGGACCGCGGCGGTGTGCTGGACGCCCGCGGCGACCTTCGTCACGGACGCCAGGTCGTTGGGAACATTGCACTGGAGCGCTGAATTATCCCCCCAGCATCGGACGGTACCGTCGACCAGCACTGCGGACGTGTGGATGTAGCCGGCCGCGATCGAGGCTGCGGCGCCCAGGTCAGCCGGAGTATTGCGCTGGCCGAAGTTGTTGCGCCCCCAGCATCGGACTGCGCCGTACTGCTGCCGCACCACGGTATGGAAACCTCCGCCGGCGATCTCAGCCACTGGGTCGAGGTCAGCAGGGACAGTGCACTGGCCGAAGCTGTTGTTCCCCCAGCATCGAATGGTGCCGTCAGAACGGAGCGCAACGGTGAAGTAACCGCCTGCGGCGATCGCGCTCACGGGTCCGAGGTCTGCTGGAGCGGTGCTCTGGTTGCTGTCGTTCCTTCCCCAGCCTCTCACGGTACCGTCTGGGCGCACGACGAGCGTCTGGGAATAGCCCGCAGAGACAGCGGTCACCTGCCCGAGTTCGCTGGGGACGAAGCCCTCACCAGTGATGTTTCCGCCCCAGCTACGGACGTCCTGTGCCCAGGCAGGGGTCCCGCAGCAAAGCTGGAGTGCGATTGCTACCGCCGCGCTGGACCATGTCAGATGTGTTCGCATATGGAGACCCCGTTCTACGCATGTATACGTTGGACATGGCGCGCCACGTGCGGCCGATTCCGAAAAAACAGAATTCCCATGATCGCCGTCGATCGAGACGGAATACACCGAGACGCAACATCTCGTCCGGGTCTCGCTGGTTGTCGTTGGCGTGCCCACGCTCACGAATCAAACACCACCAAACCATGGCAGACGCCAAGGCTTTAGGAAGTAACCCGAAAGACAGAAAAGGGAATTACGGAGTCCTGACGGCACGGAACCCGAAGTTATCGAATGCGCTGCTCGGGGGAAAGTTGAAGCGCTGCGAGCCACGGCAATGGTTGGAGTTGCCGTACCAACAGCCGCCGCGCAGCAGACGATCCGAACCCGTCCCGGGCCCTGTGGGGTTTGTCACGCTTCCTGATGCATACGGCTCATACCAATCTTGGCACCACTCCCAAACATTGCCCAGCGTGTCATAGAGACCAAGTGCGTTTGGAAGTTTGCCAGCAACGGCGTGAGTTGTGCCGCCTGCGTTACCGTTGTACCACGCAATATCGTTCACGTCGCCATAACGCACAGTCGTTGTCCCTGCTCGGCAGGCATATTCCCATTCGGCTTCCGTTGGCAAGCGCAATCCTGTCGCACTATTGAAACCCTGAATCATGTTCCAAGAGACTTGTTCGACTGGGTTGTTTGGCTGACCAGCGAATCCACTCGGATTGCTCCCCATCTTCGCCGTCCACTGAGACTGAGTCACTTCGGTCTTGCCCATATAAATTGCATTCGTCAATGTCACTTGATGCGCAGGGCTTCGTCGCTGAAGCACTCCGCATCGCCAGGAATGCATCCCATCGTGAATGTTCCGCCTGCCACCAGCAACATCTCAATGTTCGTTCCGTTGTCTCGCACTCTCCACGGCAAGTTGGTCGCAGTGATCGCCGCGCGAAGATTCGCATCGGTCACCACCGCAGGATCTGGCGTCCACTCCAAAACCGTGGCCCATGTTGGACCTGGGCAAACTCCCCAACCGCCCAAGACGATGGCGAGATCAACGCCGTCGGTACTCCCATCACCATTGATGTCGCTGCCAACAGGACCTCCGTTTGGTCCCCAGCTGCTCAAGATTTGAGCGATGTCAACGCCATCAACAATGTGATCGTGATTTACATCCGCAGGGCACTGAGCGTGCGCCGAAGAAGTTGAAATACCGAAAGTCACAGTGACTACGGCGACGAGCGAGAGCAGAATGCGTGGCGATTTGATGTTTGGGCTCCTGTTCAGATAAACTAGAAAAAGTAAGATGCTCTCAAGGTACCCCAAGGCGGCGCAAAATCGAATGAAATCTCGGCGCTTTCGGATTATGGCGATTCTGGGCGCAAAAACACCTTCATTGCTGCGTTCGCAGGACTTCGGAGAGGCGACATGATGAAACTCACTTGGAGCGCGATCAACTTCAACGATGCAACACTCGCCGCGAACCTCGCTCGCGGGGTGCGTCTCGCGGCGGCGGCGGCAGAGTTGGCCTCCACTCGGGGGTTCAACTGATTCGGCACCAAGAGTTGTACGACTTCCTATGTGGTCGGATGAACATCCTGCTGCGGTCACGCTGGGGTCCCCGCCCAGGCTGACGAAATCACCACGCTCGCAGTGATTCCTCAGAGCGTCAAGAGCAGTACATCCGCAACGCACAGGATGAAGTACGGCACCAAGGATGCGGCACCCGCGTAATCCTTGGCAATGCGCTGGCCGAAGAACAGCAGCACAATATCAATGGTTGCAAGTTGAGCGCCGTACATCGCGCAGGTCAATTGGCCCGACCACGCAATCTGCACAGCTCCCGCCATTGCAAGCAAACCAGCCAGTATCTCGGCGATGGTGATCGTGACCAACATGGGCTTTACTTGGTTGCGAAACGGTGTCTTGGAAAAATGCCCGGTTAGCCAACCCAAGTTGTCAGCGAAGTTGAAGACCTTGTCAAGCCCGGATTGCAGAAAGAGAATCGCCACGAACAATGCAGTGGCGAACTGAGCAAACGTGATCGGTTGTAGTAGTTGTTGCAGCATAAAAGTAATGGCCTCAAGGCAAAGCAGCGTATGGAACCGGAGTGTATCGACGTGCTGCGGCGCGTCTGTACACTTCGCAATCATGACAGCCCAAGGCTCTACCGGCAATGTTCTTGCAGCGATCGCAAGCTTCTTCATCCCTGGTCTTGGCCAACTTGTGCAAGGACGTGCGCTGCGCGGGCTGGTCATGCTCATCGCCACCGGCATCCTCTGGTTGATCACCTTCGGCCTCGGCGGCTGGATCGGTCACATCATCGCGTGTTACGACGCTGCCGTTTGGAAAGGTCCAAAAGCAGGCTGAATGCTGCGGTGAACTGAACCCCTCATGCGCCTACAACTTGGCCCGATCCTCGTCGCCATCGTCGCCCTTGCGGTCATCGCAAGTTGGCACGACGCGTTCGACCAGCTCACTTGGTGGCTCGAAGCGTGGTGGGTGCTCGCGGGTTTACTAGCGGTGGTTGTCATCAGTCGAAAGCACCGCATCACGCCGCTCTTACAAGTACTGCTCGCCCTGCATGCCATCGTGCTCCTCGCGGGTGCACATTGGACCTATGAATGCGTGCCGCTTGGCGAATGGTGGCGCGGGTGGTTCGGCTTTCAACGGAATCACTATGACCGCCTCGGTCACTTCATGCAAGGATTCACGCCAGCAATCATGATCCGTGAACTGCTGCGCCGTACCAGCCCACTCGGCCCGCGCGGCTGGCTGCCGGTGCTATGCGTTGCCTGCGCGCTTGCCTTCAGCGCGTTCTTTGAAATGATCGAATGGGGAACAAGCGTTGCGCTCGGCCACTCAGCGGATGCATTTCTTGGGAGCCAAGGCGACCCATGGGACGCCCAGTGGGACATGCTCTACTGCCTGATTGGGGCGACCATTTCCATCGTCGCCTTCTCCGTGGTCACGAACATTCATGAGCGAGAACTTGCGCGGATTCTTCCCCGCCATGAAGCACAGTGATCCGTGCGATCGCACGTGATGCTTGGTGCAAACTCACTCAGTTCAATGCCGGCCCAAGCGGATCCCAAATCAGCTTGCCATTATTCCAATCACCGTTTGGTGTCGAAGGTACGCGGCTGCCTTGCGCGTTCGTGGTGGCTTCTTCGTTACCGATCCAACTCACGTGGCCGTCGGCAAACACTGAGTGTCCACCGTTTGAGTAACGCGCTGCGTAGCGCTTCCATCCCGCCGAAGCGCGATCGAGGGAAGCGTTGCGATGCGGATCATCAATGGCAAGTTCCCCTTCTTGCGCACGCAATTCAAACATATAAATGGTGCGGTCCGCGAACGCAATGTGCGCGGTTCGAACCATCACTGCGGTTGATGCTTCAGGAACGCCCGCTTGCTGTAACAATGTTTGATTGAGTCGGTAGTTCATCCCGTAGTTGAACCAGAACTGACGGCGCAACCCGCCCTTTCCGGCGTCACCAAAACTCCACGGCTCACTGCGCGTCACCACCGCACCGGGATCGTTCCACACGGTCTCGGCTCCATCCCAGTTGTCCACGTTGCGCTGCTCTTGAAATGCGCGCTCGGAGATCGTGGCGTATGAATCGACACCCAGCATGCCCGCCAAAGCATTGGGCCAGAAACTCGGATTTGCCAGATTTGTGCCCATATCCGCGGCAACTTTGCTGCCTTCCCACGGGAGCGTGTCATCGTGAATCGAAGCCCACGAGTCCATGGCCATGCCCCACTGCCGAAGATTTGACTGACTCTTGGTTGCCCAGCCAGCGCGCCGCATCGATCCGAGCGCGGGAACAAGCAGCCCGATGAGCAGTGCGATGATCGAGACAGTTACCAACAATTCAACGAGGGTAAACGCGCGGCGTCGGGTCGGCATGATGACCACGATACCGCACCCGCAATGGGTCAGCCATGAATCAGAGTTTGCACGTGCGAAACGCGCTGCACACGCAAAAATGAATCGACCCTTCGCACGTTCGGTGCGAAGGGTCGATATGTGACGGAGAAATATGAATCGCGGTCAGTCGAATGACTTAACGCTTGCCAGCGGTCTTGGCAAAGGTCTTGGTCGCAGTGGTCTTCTTACCAGTGGTCGACTTCTTGGCAGTGGTCTTCGTGGTTGCCTTGGTGGTTGCCTTCGTCGTTGGCTTGGTAGCGAACTTCGTGGTGGCCTTGGTGGTCGGCTTGGTAGCAGACTTGGTGGTGGTCTTCGTGGTCTTGGTGGTGGCCTTGGTGGTCGGCTTCACAACGGTCTTGACGGTGAGCGTCTTACCGGTGGTCTTCTTCGCACCAGTGGTCTTCTTGGTGGTCTTCGGATGAACGATGTCAGAGATCATCGCCATGACGCCGGTCTTGGTGCCCGACTTGGTGGTCGTGGACTTGCCGGAAAACTTGGATGCGAGGAGGTTCTTGATCATGCCAGTGGTGGAAGTGTTCTTCTTCATCTCCGCAGTGTGACGAAATTCGGCGCAAGCGTCAAGCGGAGGCTGGCTTGGTCACTGATTTGGTGACGGACTTGGAGGCGGAGTTGGAGGCAGAATTGGAGGCGGAGTTGGCGGCAGACTCGAAGGCAGACTTGGAGGCGGAGTTGTAGGCAGACTTGGAGGCAGAGTTGGCGGCGGACTTGGCGACCTCGAGTCGACCTGATGCGGGATGAACCCGCGTGACAGGGGTGGGCCATTGCCCCCTCTAGACCGATCGCCTCCCTCCGATCAGCAACCCCCCGGCCCGGGATTCACCCACAGAAATTCCGCCTTGATTTGCTTGCCATCGGGCTGCGCGGGTACAGTCTCCATCTGCAGCGCGATCGCTGCGGACCCAGGTCGACGGCGGCGCTCGATCTGGAAATGTGAACCACCGTTGATACTGCCGCCGGATTCTTCCTAAGGACTCTCCTATCTCCAGCTTTCCTCCTCGCCGTCCCCCTTTCAACTCTGGTTCCGGGCCTCGTCCCGGTGGATTTGGTGGGGACCGCCCGCGACGCGACGGACCAGCGTCCGGCCCGCGACTGAACGACCGCATCCGCATTACGCCCGTCCGACTGATCGACGAGGCGGGCGAGATGGTGGGAATCGTTGAAACCGAAGAAGCGCGCCGGCGCGCCAATGAACTTGGTCTTGACCTCGTGGAGATCTCGCCAGACGCGCGACCGCCCGTCTGCAAGATCATGGACTACGGCAAGTTCAAGTACGAGGAAGCCAAGAAGCAGAAGGCCGGCAAGTCCAAGGCCAGCGAACTCAAGGAAGTGCGCCTCGGCCGCTCCATGAAGATCGACCGCCACGACGTGGGCATCCGCGTTCAGCAGGCCCGCCGATTCCTCTTGGAAGGCCACAAGGTTCAACTGGTTGCTAGTTACAAGGGTCGCGAGATGGCGCACCGAGAGATCGGTGAGCGCCTCGTGAACGACGTCATCAGCCGCCTGCTTGACCTTGGCAAACTTGAGGCCAATCCGCGCCTCAACGGCAAGCGCATCAACGCGATCATTTCGCCTGACAAGCACAAGATTGAGACCTGGAAGCGCAAGGAAAAGGCTGAAGGTCGCAAGGGCGTCATCGAAGCTGTCGAGATCAAGGACGAGCCTGAGGACGAGGGCGACGACGAGTGAGTGGAGACGGCGCGGTTGGCGGTAGCGGCGGCATGGGCAGCATTGGCGCTGTCCCCGGTCGACCAGCAGCCGCCAACGGCGAACTCATGTTGCGCACCTTTGCGTTTCCCGCCGATGCAAATCCGGCGGGAGACATCTTTGGCGGATGGCTCCTCGGGCAAATGGACATCGCGGGCGCAAGCCTGGCCCGACGCCGCGCGCACGGGCGGGTAGCGACGGTGGCGATCGCGCAAATGACCTTCAAGCTTCCGGTCTTTGTAGGCGACGAAGTGAGTTGCTACTGCTCGGTGGTCCGCGTCGGAAGTACGAGCGTGACCATCGACGTGGAAGCGTGGGCGCGCCGAGCGGATGGCGACGACCTGGCACGCGTGACCGAAGGGGTGTTCACGTACGTTGCCTTGGGTGCGGATCGCCGGGCGCGGCAGATTCCGAAGTAACTCGTGATCGGTGTGGGGGCGGTGTGGCATCACGTCTTCGTCGTGGGCCTGCTGCAACACGATTTCCTACTGGCCCGCATTCGCCTTACGAGGACGGCCGCTGAGCGCGGCCCTGTCCTCTCCGGCGAGTGCGGCCAGGTGCGGGTGTTCCGCAGAACGTGGTGTTCAAGTGCCATCCGTATTCGAGCCCCCGCAGTGAGCACGGGATCCTCGGTAAGCGGCGTGTGAAACTGAGAAGTCCGGCAGTTGGACGTACGCCCCGTGGGTGCCAACCGGACGAACAGATTCGCCCGAGGCTAAGCGGAACCTTGTGGAGCGCAGCCGTCCGCGTCCGAGGGTCCCGCGCGCAACGGAGGGGGCGGTGGACGACTCAACTCACTTCAACCGCACCCGGAAAATGGGGACAGGGGTGAACGGCACCTATTTAATCTGATTTGTTGCTTGCATAATCATGCACCGTGATGTATATTCATGCACATGACAGCCACTGTCGTCAGTCCCGTTCAGCGCCGTGCCCGTATTGCTGCCCTCGTCAGCAGTCATCAGGTGTGGAGCCAACAAGCACTTGCGTCGCTACTCAAGCGACGCGAGGGCATCGATGTGACTCAGGCAACGCTTTCACGTGATCTGACGGAGATGGGGCTCGTCAAGGGGGCCAACGGTTATATGTTGCCCGGCTCAACCCCCGCCCTGCCCGCCGAAAGTCGCGAGGCTGCCCTCGGGGGCGCGCTTCGTCAGCACCTTGTTTCCGTCACACGCGGCGGAACACTTGTTGTCCTTAAGACGCCCAGCGGTCACGCTAATTCGCTAGCCATTGAGCTCGACCGCGCCGGTTTGCCCGGCACCCTCGGCACTATTGCCGGGGATGACACCATCTTCGTAGCCGCCAAGGATTCTGACGCGGCTGCGTCCCTCGCACGCACCATCGAGCGCCTCGCTCGCTCCGCCGCCTAACTGCGGCAAAGGATCTGGTCCCATGGCTGACAGCATCCGTATTGTCATTGTCGGCGCACCGGGTTACACCGGCGCTGAACTTGCCACCCTGCTCGCCGCGCACCCGCACGCGGAGATCGTGGGGCTCTTTGGCAGCGAACGCCGCGCCACTGATGGCAAGCCGGAACTCATGTCCGAGCTGTTCCCGCGTCTTGCGGGCGCCGTTGACCTTCCGGTCCGCGCAGCCGATGCGGCCGCCATCATCGCATGCGAGCCCGACGCAGTCTTCCTTGCCACGCCGCATGAGGCAAGCGAGAAATTGGCACCGATGCTGCTTGCCGCTGGCATCATTGTCCTTGATCTCTCTGCTGCGTTTCGCCTGAAGAATCCCGCGCTCTACCCAACGCATTACGGGTTTGAACACGGCCACGCCGCGCTGCTTGCGGATGCTGTCTACGGTCTGCCAGAACTTGCTGCTGATGACATCCGCACGGCGAACCTGATTGCATGCCCGGGCTGCTACCCAACATCAGTCATCCTCCCGCTCCGCCCACTGGTAGTCGCTGGCATCATTGACCCAACGCGCGCAGTCATCGTTGACAGCGCCTCGGGTGTCAGCGGTGCTGGGCGTTCAGCGGCCATCAAGAGTCTCTTCTGCGAAGTCAGTCTGCAGGCGTACGGCGTATTGACGCACCGCCATCAGCCCGAAATGGCGCAAGAAACGGGCGCCCGCATCTTGTTTACGCCGCACTTGGTGGCACTTGACCGAGGCATTCTCTCCACTATCCACGCAGAACTAGCGCCCGGCTACACGCTGGCCGACGCACGCGCATGCCTAGAAAAGTCCTACGCGCAAGCACCCTTCGTGCGATTGCTGCCAGCCGGCCGCTGGCCCTCGATCGCCAGCGTTGCGCACACCAACTGCTGTGATATCGCGCTTGGGACAGATGAAACCGGCACGCACCTGGTGATCTCCAGTGCGATCGACAACCTCGTCAAGGGCGCGGCCGGTCAAGCTGTTCAATGCCTAAACCTGCGATTTGGTTTCGATGAAACAACCGCCCTCGGCATCGCGCGCCGCACGCATGTAATCGCCAATGAGGTGATGTCCTGATGCGCACCGCACCACTGGTTGTCAAACTTGGGGGCGCACTGCTCGATGATGCCGCGCAGTTCCCACAGGTGTTTGACGCCCTCGCTCGCATGCACCAACTGCATGCGGGTGGCTTGGTCATTGTGCACGGCGGTGGCATAGCAGTCGATCGCCAGCTTGAACGCGTCGGCCTGCACACCGAACGCCGCGAAGGCATCCGCATCACCCCGCCAGAAGCCGTTGAACAAGTCACCGCTGTCCTTGCGGGCGCCATGAACACACAGCTCCTTGGGTTGCTCCTTTCGCGCGGAGTCTCCGCCGTTGGGCTCACACTCTCGGATGGGCATCTGTCCCGCGCCATCAAAACGCAGCGATTCACGTTCGACCCCGGTCGCGTTGGGGAACTTGTCGGCGGCGAGGGTGCGCTCGTTCATCACTTGCTTTCAGGGGGATTCTTGCCAGTCCTCTCCTCGATCGCCGTCTGCGAGGCAGGTGGCTTCCTCAACGTCAATGCCGACGATGCCGCCGCGCAACTCGCCGGAATTTTGCACGCGCAAGGCCTGCTGCTCCTCACCGACGTTCCCGGCGTCAAAGATGCGAACGGTCAGGTGATTGCCGAGCTCACCGCGTCAGCTGCCGAGACACTCATCGCTGACGGCACCGTGACTGGCGGCATGATCGCCAAAGTTCGCGGTGCGCTTGATGCGGCACAGCGCGCCGGCGTTCCCGTTGTCATCGCATCGTGGTGCGATCCAGCAGCACTCGAGGCCCTTGCCACGGGCGCTGCGATCGGGACCCGCGTGCTGCCAAGCGCATCGGTCGCGTCTGCCACTTCTGCCACGTTCGCCACAACGAACAACAGTTCGACCACGCCAGCAACGCTCGCCGCACTCACCGGAGCAACTCACTCATGAATTCGTTCCAACCCATCGGCAGCAAAGACCTGTTGCGCTTGAGCGATCTTGCGCAACATGAGATTCTTGACATTCTCGCTACGGCAGCAGACTTCAAACTCAACCCCGCGCGCGTTGCCGGTGTCATGTCCGGCAAGAGCGTGTGCATGCTCTTTGAGAAGCCATCACTGCGAACGCGCATGAGTTTCGAAGTTGGAGTATTTTGCATGGGCGGCCAAGCCATTTACCTTGACCACCGCGAAGCACCACTCGGCACCCGCGAAACCATCGGCGATTACGGCAAAAACCTCGAGCGCTGGTGCCATGCCATCGTGGCGCGCGTGCACTCTCACTCCACAGTAGTTGGCCTTGCGGCAGCCACGCGGGTTCCGGTCATCAACACACTGTGCGACATGCATCATCCCTGCCAGGCGCTCGCTGACCTGCAGACGCTTATCGAACGCGGCTTTGATCTCAATCACTCGCGACTCGCGTGGGTTGGCGATGGAAACAACGTTTGCCATTCGCTCATTGAGGCTGCATCAATCCTGGGCTTTGGAATTACGGTGGTCACGCCCAAGGGATTCGAGCCGGATAGCACCGTCGTCAGTCAGTGCGTTGCTCGCAGCATGCGCACCGGCGCGCGGATTGAGATCACTCACGACATCGGTGCCATTCAGGGCGCGTTCGCTGTCTACACCGACACTTGGACCAGCATGGGCCAGGCAGAAAGTACCGCAAAAAAGAGCGCATTCGAAACGTATCGAGTTGATCGTGAAGTCATGGCCATCGCTGGACCAAAATCACTTTTCATGCACTGCCTTCCCGCGCATCGCGGCGAAGAAGTCACCGATGAGGTCATGGACTCCGCTAACTCGGTTGTCTTTGATCAAGCTGAAAATCGCATGCACGCGCAGAATGCGTTGCTCTGTCACCTGCTTTCGCCCAAGTCATCGCTGAGTAAGAGCGATGATTTCAACACTGCGCATGGGCGCCACCCCACTCCTGCACTTCAGTAACTGAATAACGCTATCCATTCACGCACCTATTTCCCCACGAACAACACCATGAACAACAACACCAACAACTCCCCCGCTGTCAACACCCCAAAGAAAGTCTGCGTCGCCTACTCCGGCGGACTCGACACCTCATGCATCATTCCGTGGCTTCGTGAAACGTACGGCTGCACAGTGGTTGCGTGCGTTGCAGATGTCGGCCAGGGTCAACGCGAACTCGACGGCATCGGCGAGAAGGCAACCAAGACCGGCGCGTCTGAGTGCATCATCGTGGACCTCAAGGAGACATTCCTCCGTGAGTTTGCATTTCCAATGGCAATCGCTGGATCGGTGTACGAGAATCGCTACCTGATGGGCACATCGATCGCCCGCCCAATCATTGCCCGCGCGCAGGTTGAAGTGGCGCTTGCCACTGGCTCCGACGCACTCTGCCACGGCTGCACCGGTAAGGGAAACGATCAAGTTCGTTTCGAAAGCACGTACGCCGCGCTGGCACCGCAATTGCGAGTCATCAGCCCATGGCGCATCTGGGATCTGAAGAGCCGCGAGGCCATGCTGACCTACCTCAAGGCGCGCAACATCACCACCACCGCCAGCGCTGAAAAGATTTACAGCCGCGACGCAAACATCTGGCACATCAGCCATGAGGGCGGCGAATTGGAAGACCCATGGAACGCCCCACCGGAAGACGTCTGGATGATCACCACCAGTCCAAAGGATGCGCCCGACCGTCACGAAGACGTTGCCATCGTCTTCAAGAAGGGCTATCCCGTCAGCGTCAATGGCAAGGAACTGGATGCCGTGGCGCTGCTGACTGAACTCAACGCCATCGGTGCGCGCAACGGCGTCGGTCGCATTGATATCTGCGAGAATCGCTTGGTTGGCATGAAGAGCCGCGGCGTCTACGAGACCCCGGGCGGCACCATTCTCATGGAAGCTCTGCGTGGACTTGAACAACTCGTGCTCGACCGCGAGACGCTCCATTACCGCGAGCGCATGGCGCTGGAGTTTGCCAAGGTGATCTATAACGGCACCTGGTTCAGCCCCCTCCGCGAGGCGATGTGGGCTGGCTTTGAATCGATCGCCCAAGTCATGGACGGCGAAGTGGTGGTGCGCTGCTACAAGGGCCACGCGGAAGCTGCCAAGCGCCGATCGCCCAACAGTCTGTTCCATCACGGCTTCGCCACCTTCGGCGAAGACGAGGTCTACGACCACAAGCACAGCGAGGGCTTCATCCGCCTGTTCAGCCTGCCCATGCGCATTCGCGCCCTCTTGGGCTTGAGCGCTGATGCCAAGGCCGCAAACGTCGAAGCCGCGCAATTGGCAACGGCACACGGACTCGGCGGCGCTGCGAAATCGTGCTGCAAATCGACCGGCGCTGCTGCTGGCGCAGCGGCAACAACTTCGTCGGGAACCGCCACCGCAACAACCACCGCTCCAGCAGCCAACGGCGGCTGCTGCGGCGGAAAGGGAAACTGCTCATGACCACCGCCATCTGGGCAGGACGCCTTGAAGGCCAGGCGGACGCACTGTTCCGCCAGTTCAACGACAGCCTTCCCTTCGATCAGTTGCTCATTCGTGAGGACATCGAGGGAAGCATCGCGTGGAGCAAGGCGCTCATTCGCGCCGGCGTGCTCACGGTTGCCGAGCAACGGTCCATCGAGCAGGCGCTCGGCGAAATTCTGGCCGCATGGCATGAGGATCCCACCATCCTGTCGCAAGCCGAGGATGAGGACATTCATTCATGGGTGGAACGACAACTGGTCATGCGCGTTGGTGACCTTGGTAAGAAGTTGCACACCGGACGGAGTCGCAACGATCAAGTTGCCACTGATCTCCGCCTGTGGACTGCGCGGCAACTCAAGTTGCGTCAAGCCGAGGTAAAGGCTGTCATCACTGCACTGGTCGACCTGGCCGAACGCGAGAAGGACACCGCGTTCCCTGGCTACACGCACCTGCAACACGCGCAGCCAATTCTCTTTGCGCATTGGTGCTTGGCATACGTGGAAATGCTGCGCCGGGATTCCGAACGCCTCGGCGACGCGCTCAAACGCGTGCGTGTTTCGCCACTTGGTTCCGGCGCACTTGCTGGTACTGCCTATCCCATTGACCGTGCCGTATTGGCCAAAGACTTGGGCTTCCGCAGCGCGACTGCCAATTCATTGGATGCAGTCAGCGACCGTGATTTCGTGGTGGAATCGCTCTCTGCCTGCACCCTGTGCGCACTGCACCTTTCGCGCATGGCTGAAGATTTGATCTTCTACTCCACCAGCGAAGCGAAACTGGTTGAACTCCCGGATGCGTTCACCAGCGGATCCAGTCTGATGCCGCAGAAGAAGAACCCCGATGCGTGCGAACTCATTCGTGGAAAGAGCGGTCGCGCGGTTGGCAATCTTGTCACGCTGCTCGTGACGCTCAAGGGTCTTCCGCTTGCATACAACAAGGATCTGCAGGAAGACAAGGAGCCGCTCTTTGACAGCATGCGGCACCTCAGCCTCTGCCTGCGCATCCTGCCACCCATGCTCGCTGGCCTGGTGATTGATCGCGACCGCGCCCTCTTGGCGGCCGCTGATGGATACACCAACGCCACGGACTTGGCGGACTACCTGGTACGCCTCGGCGTTCCATTCCGAGATGCGCACCACCAAGTGGGTCGACTGGTGCGTACTGCCATTGCTCAAGATCGTTCGTTGGAAGAACTGTCGCTCGAGACCATTCGCGAGCAAGCTCCGCAGGCAAATCAGGACGTCTTCACGCAGCTGACTGTTGGATCAACGCTGGAGAAGCGATCCGTTGAAGGCGGCACTTCGCTGAGTGCGGTTGAAGGCGCCATCATGCGCGTGCGTCGCATGTTGCGCGAACGCGCCATTCCTGACCAGATCGCAGGCGAAGTTGAGTTCCGCCAAGCGCGCGCTGATGATCTTGACGCCATTTCCTGGCTGGTTGATCACTGGGCTGAGAACGGCGAAAATCTCCCGCGCAGCCGCGAAGACATCATGAAGGCGATTCTTGATTTCGGCGTTGCTGTTCTTGATGGAAAGGTGGTCGGTTGCGCAGCACTGTGGATTTACACGCCGCAACTGGCAGAGATTCGCTCGCTCGGTGTTCACCCGGATTCGCAGGGTCGCGGTGTCGGCCAAGGACTGGTCCGCTACTTCCTGCAACTGGCTGGACAACTGCATATTCCAAAGGTGTTCGTCCTCACGCGCGCACCAGTCTTCTTTGAGAAGGCTGGCTTCCGGCAAGTGAGCGTGAACAGCCTGCCCGAGAAGGTTCTCAAAGATTGCTCCGCGTGCCCGAAGCGCGAACAATGCGATGAGATTGCGTTGATCCACGATGTCGCCCCAAACGGAATTGGATCGCGGTGATGACCAGCGTTGCGCCAACGATGGCAAGTGACGCATCGCACGGTCCGGCGGGCGCAGCACCAATGCTCCCGCTCGGCTTTACGGCCAGCGCAGCCAGCGCTGCGATCAAGAAGCCCGGGCGCATGGACATGGGCATGATCCGCTGCCCAGCGGGTGCAACGCTCGCAGCCATGTACACCACTAACCAAGTCTGCGCGGCTCCGGTGCAATTAGACCGGCGCCACCTGCGCGAAAGCCGCGGCCACTGCAGCGCCATTCTCGTCAATTCAGGCTGTGCTAACGCAGCAACGGGCGATCGTGGCATGGCGAACGCTGTTGAGATTGCCGATGCCGTGGCACGCGCCTGCGACATCGCATCGATCGCCGTGCAACACAACTCCACCGGCGTGATCGGTGTGCAACTGCCGCTTGACCGGATGATTCCGCAGATTGCGCCGATGGCTGTGCGCGCTGCGCATGGCAGCATTGAGGAATTTGCGCGGGCGATTATGACCACGGACACGTATCCAAAGTGGTCGTCACGCACGGTGACTCACCAGGGACGAAGCTGCACGGTGGTGGGATGCGCCAAAGGCGCAGGCATGATTCACCCCAATATGGCCACCATGATCAGTGTCATCACTACTGATGCATCATTGATGCCATCAGAAATTGACGGCCATCTCCGCGCTGCCGTCGAACGCAGCTTCCATCGCATCTCAATTGACGGCGACACCAGTACGAATGACTCCGTCTTCGCGCTCGCGTCCGGCGCGGCCGGTGCGTTCCCGCCCGATGCCATCGGACAAGCATTCAAAGAAGTCGCGCGCGACCTCGCGCTCCTCATCGTGCGCGACGGAGAAGGTTACGAACGCGGCATCCATGTTCGAGTGACCGGTGCCCCATCCGATGCAGACGCGCTCAGCGTCGCCAAGTCGATTGCCTCCAGTCTTCTGGTTCGATGTGCCGTCACCGGCGGTGACCCCAACTGGGGCCGAATCCTGGCCGCAGCCGGGCGTGCAGGAGTGACGCTCGACGTCAACGCCTTGACCCTGAATGTGGGAGGGATTGCTCTGTTCGGCCGTGGATCCCCATCCGATACTCCACTGGCGGAACGAGAGGCTGCATTCCGCAAGTCCATGGTCGAAGTCCACTTAGACCTTGGTTCTGGAACGGGCGCTGAAGAATTCATCTCCTGCGGGCTCACCAAGGCGTATGTAGAGCTCAATGCCGACTACACCACGTAAGCGGAGTGGGCAATCAACAACGGTTTCGATCGTTCTGCCACCCGTGCTCAGTCGCTGTGGGCAACATCGCTCACCGCAACTTCCATTCACTCGGTTTGAAATCCATGACTATGAAGATCTCTCGCACTACCGCTCTCATTGGCCTGAGCCTCGCGCTCACCGCCGCTCTCGCACCGATCGCCATCGCTCAGGACGCGCCACCGGCAGCACCAGCCGGCAACGGTTCAGGTAAGGGTGGCCAGCCACCCCGTGAAGGCGGCGAGCGTGGCGGCCGCGGCGGCGGACAGCAAGTCAGCCTCGAAGGTTCCATGAAGGGGATGAATCGCGGGCTCAAGGCGCTGAAGGGTGCCATCAGCGATGCTTCAAAGAAGAACGAGTGCCTCAAGATCGTCTCCGAGATGCAGCGCAACTGCGCCGCAGCCAAGGCCACCGCTGTTCCGGCGGAGTTCCTCAAGAGCGCCGCTGACGACGCTGCGAAGGCCAAGATCGAAGACGAATTCCGCAGCGATCTCCGCAAGAACCTGCGCCTTCTCCTAGATCTTGAAGACGCGATTCTTGCCGGCAAGACTGACGAAGCCAACGCGCTGATCATCAAGATTGAAGCATTGCGTGAACACGCCCATGAAGAGATGGGCGTCGAGGACTAAGACCGAAACCCCACTCAGTGCTGCGCTCCGTGTTAGAACTGCCGCAAGAACCGCGCGTCATTCTCATAGAGCCAGCGAATGTCACTGATTCCATAGCGACGCATCGCGATGCGTTCGATACCAAGACCGAACGCAAAGCCCGTCCATACTTCCGGATCAATATTGACCGCGCGCAGCACGTTCGGATCCACCATTCCGCAGCCGCCAAGTTCAACCCACTTCCATTCGCCCTTGATGCGCATCTTCATATCTACCTCAGCACTGGGCTCGGTAAACGGAAAGAAACTCGGCCGCATCCGCACTTCTGCTTCCGCACCAAAGTACGCATGTGCAAACTGCACCAACGTGGTCTTGAGGTCTGACATCGTTACACCACGATCAAGGTAAAGACCTTCGATCTGGTGAAACATGGAGTAATGCGTGGCATCATGCGTATCAGGCCGATAGACACGGCCAGTTGCAACGACTTTGATAGGCAGCGACTGCGTCTCCATTGCACGAATCTGCACGGTGCTGGTCTGCGTGCGCAACAAGCGCTTCACTCCACCTTGCTCGCCCATATAAAAATTGTCGATCGCATCCCGCGCGGGATGACTCTCCGGAATATTGAGTGCGGTGAAGTTGTGCCACTCATCTTCCACCTCCGGTCCTTCCGCGAGCGTGAAGCCCATGCGACCAAAGACCTCGGTGATTTCATCAATGGTGCGGCTCAGCACATGGCGACAGCCCTCAGCCAGCGGAATACCTGGCTCCGTGACATCCACGATCGGACCGCGCGGACCTGCCGATGCATCGACCGCCGTGCGACGTTCCTCATAGGCGGACTCAAGCGTGGCCTTCAACTCATTGAGCCGCTTACCGGCAGCAGGCTTCAAGTCCTTCGGCACATCCTTGAGCGCCATCATCATGGACTTCAAGCGCCCATTGCCGCCAATCCAAGCGCTCTTCCACGCATCCAAGGCATCCGGTGTCACTGATGCCGCCAAGGCGGACTGCGCTTCAAGCTGTGCTTGTTCAAGATCGGCGAGCATCCCCAAAGGATACGGAATTCAATCCCCTAAATAGGTGCCGTTCACCCCTGTCCCCATTTTCCGGTCATCACTGCGCTACCAACGGCGTCAACACCACGTTCTGCGGAACACCCCCATCTGGCCGCAGGCGCCGGAGAGGACAGGGCCGCGCTCAGCGGCCGTCCTCGTAAGGCGAATGCGGGCCAGTACGCAAGCGTGATGCATCAACGCCCAACCTGGCCGCGCTCGCCGAAGAGGACAGGGCCGCGCCCAGCGGCCGTCCTCGTAAGGCGAATGCGAGCCAGTACGCAAGCGTGATGCATCAGGTCCAGTACGTCACCGTGATGCCACAACGCCAGCCAAGACAATTGGTGCCCCCGTCCAGGCCCCGATTGAGCCTGAATCCGCTGCCAACTAGGATCCCGCCCCATGATCACACGAATCTCAACCGGTACCGGCCTCGTCCTGCTCGCAGGCGCCGTCGTCTTTCATGCCGTCGTCACTACTGGCGCCGGAACCACCGAAGCCATTGCCGCGCCCGTCTGGACCCCCGTCCTGACTCCCGCGGCCACCGAACCACAAGTGACTCCAGGCGGTTCCGCCCAGAGTGCTCCCGCGCCCGTGCCTGCCATCCAGCCAATCGGCTTCGCGGTGGTCGCCACGGCAAGCAGCGGAAATGGCACCGTGCTGTTCCGACTGTGGCCAAACGGCACGATCGAGCGGCGACTCATCAACTCTGCCGCTGGGCTCTCGTATCAGAACGGTTGGCAACCGCTCGTCACCACCCCGTGATGTCATCGGCACAATCCAAAAACACGCGCGCCCCAAGGTAAGCCTTGGGGCGCGCGGAATTCACTTGGTATCAATCAAGAACACGGACGCGTCAGGACTCAGCCCTTCGCAGCGACCGCCTTCTCCTTCGCCTTCTTGGCGAATGCAGTGCGCTTGTCCGCAACAGTGCGTCGCGTGGACTTGCGTCCCTTGACCTGCGGACCTTCTTCGCCACCAACCAGCTGCAGCATGACCAAGTCCGACGCATCGCCGAGGCGGCGCTTGTCGAGCTTGATGATGCGGGTGTAGCCGCCGGCGCGATCCTTGTAGAGCGGAGCCACCTTGGTGAGAAGGTGCTGGATCAGGCGCGGCGCCTTGCGGAGCTCGCCGAATCGATTGAACTCGATCTCGTCGGTCGCAGGAAGCTCCCAGAGTCGGCTCTGGGCAGTCTTGACCTCGTCCTTCGTGTTCGGGTCCGCAACCCACGCAAAGACCATGCGGTCAGTCAAGCGTGAGGTCAACTCGCGTCGCGATGCCAGCGTTGGACGCTTAGCGATCGTGATGAGTTGCTCGACGAACGGCTGAACAGCCTTCGCCTTCGGGAGCGTGGTGGTGATCTGTCCGTGTTCGAACAGACCGGCCGCTAGGTTCCGAAGCATGGAGCGACGGTGAGCGGACGTAACGTTGAGTTGGTAACCGGCAATACGATGACGCATGGTTGTTTCCTTTTAGGACCGGCTCAGCCCGCGGACGGGGGCGTGAAGCCCTCCGGCAACGGCATTCCGAGATTGAGTCCCATGTCCTCGAGCTTCTTCTTAACTTCACGGAGACTCGTACGTCCGAACGCACGCAGTTCCAGCAGATCATTTTCAGTCTTGTTCACCAGTTCGCTGACGAATCGGATCTTGCCACCTTCGAGGCAATTGCCGGCACGCACCGAAAGGTCCAGGTCGGCAAGCGACATTCCGAGCTTCTTGAAGAGCTCGAGGTCCTTGTCGTTCTCCTGTGAGATTTCATGCGGCACCACCTCGTTGCCAACCACGTCGTACTGAACGAAGGGGTTGAGGTGCTTGCGCAGGATCTTGGCAGCTTCAACCATCGCCATGTCCGGAGACACAGTGCCGTTGGTCCAAACGTCCATGATCAATCGGTCATAGTTGGTGCGCTGTCCAACGCGGGTGTCCTCGACACGGAAACGCACGCGCTGCACTGGGCTGTAAATCGCATCAACCGCGATCTCGCCGAGCACTTGGTCTTCTTCACGCTTGTGCTGCTCGGTGGCGGGCATATAGCCACGACCGCGCTGCACGGTGAACTCGACTGCAAAGTCGCGCTTGTCGGTCAGCGTGGCGATGATCTTGTCGGGATTATGAATGGTGATCGAAGGATCAGCCTCGATCAGATCAGCGGTGACTTCGCCTGGGCCTTCGGCCATCAGACGCATGGTCTTGGGTTCATCGCACTCGATGTCCATGCTGACAATCAGGCCCTTGATGTTCAGGATGATGTCAGTGACATCTTCAAGAACGCCCGGCATGGTCGAGAATTCGTGGGTCACGCCCGCGATCTTGACCTTGGTGATTGCTGCACCTTCGAGACTTGAGAGCAGCGTGCGGCGAAGGCTGTTGCCAATCGTCGTACCGAAGCCACGCTCAAAGGGCTCTGCTGTGAATCGTCCGAACGTCGGGGTAGCCGAGCGCTCGTCTTTTTCGAGGCGGTAGGGAAGTTCGAGTCCACGCCAGCGGATATGCATGATTCAATCTCCTAGTAACGGTCCGGCAGGACCTCGGGCTGACCACTTGCTGGTCGATGAACCCTTTGTGAGGAATCCTCTGCCTGTTCGGATGGGCGTGACCGCTGCCGGAGCCGGTCGCGCCCCCCTGTTGCGGCAGAGGGACAAAGTCGATGCCGCTTTAGACGCGGCGCTTCTTCGGTGGACGGCAGCCGTTGTGCGGAATCGGCGTGCAATCTTCGATGGTGGTGACCTTCAGGCCAGCGGCGTAAAGGGCAGTGACGGCGCTCTCGCGACCCGGACCCGGGCCCTTGACGCGGACTTCCACTTCCTTCATGCCAAGACGACGCGCCTTGCCGGCGGCCTTCTCGCTCGCTCGGCTCGCCGCAAACGGCGTGCTCTTGCGGGCGCCCTTGAATCCAACGCTGCCAGCTGAGTCCCATGAAATGGTCTCGCCATTGACGTCGGTGATGGTCACCATGGTGTTGTTGAACGAAGCGTTGACGTGAACTACGCCCTTCGTTACGTTCTTGCGGACCTTTTTCTTGCTTGCCATGTCTGTGTGCTCCTTGAGGTGCTATCAGTCGGTAATCGGTGAACGGGGTATCGGGGCTAATTAGCCCTTCACGCCCTTCTTGCCGGCAACCGTCTTCTTGCGACCCTTGCGGGTGCGTGCGTTGGTGCGAGTGCGCTGTCCACGCACTGGGAGGTTCTTGCGATGACGCTCGCCGCGGTAGCTCTTGGTGTCCTTCAGTCGCTGAATGTCCTGTTGGACCTGGCGACGGAGTGCACCTTCCACTGGATGATTGGCATCGATTTCGCCTGCAATGCTGGCGACTTCTTTGTCATCAAGAGTGCTGGCGCGACGCTCACCGTCGATGCCGAGCTTGGCGAGAATGTCGTCCGCGACCTTCGGACCAATGCCGAAGATGTAGCGGAGCGAGAAGCGAATCTTCTTCTTTTCCGGGATGTCGATGCCTGCGATACGGGGCATAGTGTGTTTCCTTCGTTGCGTGCCGTGATTGTCTTGTGCATCAGGTTGATGCAGGAGGACGGTGATCAGCGGCGGTTCTTAGCCTTGACGCTGCTTGAGACGGGGGTTCTTCTTGTTGATGACGAAGCGCTTGCCCTTGCGGACGACGATTTGGCAATCCATGGTTCGGCGCTTAATGCTGCTGCGGACTTTCATGGTGGTTCCTTGTGGTTAAGTGACTGGTGTTCGAGGCGGTGAAATGCGGTTGTCGCGCAAGGCGCGGGTTTAGAAGCGGTAGACGATGCGGCCTTTGGTCATGTCGTATGGGCTGAGTTCAATAGTGACTTTGTCGCCAGGAAGAATTCGGATGAAGAACTTGCGCATCTTGCCGCTTACGTAAGCCAGGATCTCCTGGTTGTTCTGGAGCTTGACCCGGAACATTGCGTCCGGCAGAGCCTCCACCACTTCAGCGTCGAGCGTGATCTTGTCTTCCTTAGCCATGTAACTCTTTCGTAGCCATATGACGTCAGCCGAGGAGTCGGCTGCTGCCTCCATTGCAATCGTTCAGGGCGATGCCGGCACGGACGCCCGTGCGGCGAGTGAGAATGCGAGGACCCGAGCGGGTCACTGCAATTGTGTGTTCAACATGAGCGGCCACCAGTCCAGGGGCAACAGCCACTGTCCATTGGTCGGCTGCTACTGATACTGGTACGGGGATCAGGCATCCGGAATCATCAATGACGCCCTGCGCACCCATGACCACGATCGGCTCGATCGCCAGCACCATGCCGGGGAGCAGCGTGAAATCACGGAACTCGCGCAGACCGGCTGAAACGTTCGACGGAGCCTGCGGAGCCTCGTGCACCGAACGACCAACGCCATGTCCGTGCCAGCCATCCACCATGCCGTGCCCGCGAGAAACCGCAAAGCGCTGCATACGGTCAGCTACTTCGCTCCAGCGCATACCGGGTTGCATGGCAGCGATGCCAACATGCAGGGTCTGCCATGAGTCGGCGATGAATGCATCAATGGCTGCATTGCTGATGACCATGGCATCAGTAGCGTGCGCATCGAATGCGTGATTCGTGTTCGCAGGAACGCGCACGGTGACGGCGGCATCAGCGCACCATCCCGCAAAGCGTGCTCCAACATCAATCTTTACTACGTCGCCTGCGTTGAGTACGCGGGCGCCGGGAATGCCGTGCACCACTTGATTGTTCACGCTGATGCACGACGCTGCCGGGAAAGCCGGTCCACCTGCAGCATGCGGATATCCAAGGAAGGAGGGCTCTGCGCCGTGCGCAATGATGGTCGCGCGCACCAACGCATCAAGCTCGGCCGTGCTCACGCCAGCAACAACTGCTGCTTCAGCGGCTTCGAGTGCAGCAGCCACAACAACGCCAGAGCGTTCGATGGCGGCAATCTCTTCAGCAGAACGAAGGTTCATGGCAGCGCGACCACTTGAAACGGAAGTGCCTGCCTGAGCAATCGGTGTTCCATGCGAAAGTGCGCTTGGGAGCGCAGCGTTCGTGGATCCATGAAGCTCGGCAGCGACTTGATTCATCCGCGTGCGCTCCTCATCCGACTGCCACGAGCGTCGCCGCCCTGACCGGAGAAGCCTTCGTAGTTACGCATGACCAAGTTGGCCTCGAGGCGCTGAATCAGATCCAGACCAACGGAGACAACAATCAGAAGACCAGTACCACCCAGGAACTGCGAAACCTGGAAGGGAATGCCCATGGCCTGCGTCACCAAGGTTGGAATCACGGCGATGATCGCCAAGAATCCAGCACCGACGTAGGTGATCCGACCAAGGACGGTCTGCAAGTATTCAGCGGTGCGCGGCCCAGGGCGAAGACCAGGGATGAAAGAACCGTGGTCCTTCAACTGCTTGGCCATATCGTCGGGGCTCATCTGAACAGTGGTCCAGAAGTACGCGAAGAAGTAGATCATGGCGATTTCGCACACGATGTACGGGAACGTTCCAATTTGACTCTCGCGGGCGATGAAGGTGGTGAAACCCTTCACAACCGAATCATTGGCGGTGGCGTTATCCCAAGCACCAAAGATGGCGGACGGGAAGATCATCAACGAACTCGCGAAGATGATCGGCATCACGCCCGAGTGATTGATGCGCAATGGCAGGTAGTGCTTCTGACCGCCGTAGACCTTGCGACCACGCGTGTGCTTGGCCTGCTGAATCGGAATGCGTCGCGTGGCAACCGTCATGATGACTGCACCAGCGGTGATGCCTACGAAACTCAGCACCAGAATGGCCAGTCCAGCAATACCAATCTTGCCTGGCTCGGCGGTCTGGCGTGGGTCAAAGTTCTCAACAACCCAGCCGATAGCGTTCGGCATGCGGCTGAGGATGCCCGCGGTCAGAATGATGGAGACGCCGTTACCAATTCCGTACTTGTCGATTTGCTCGCCGAGCCACATGAGGAACAGACTGCCGGCCGTCAATGCGGTGATACCCACCACAAAGAAGATGGCGATCTGTGGTGCACTCTGCAGGAACATCGGCTGCACCAGGTTGGTGCCGCGCAGGTAATTGAGCCAGATATAGCCCTGAACAATGCAGAGACCCACGGTGACGTACCGGGTCCACTCCATGATCTTCTGCTGGCCAGACTGCCCTTCCTTCTTCAGTTCCTGCAGGGGCGGGTAGACCGCTTGCAACAACTGGAAGATGATCGAAGCAGTGATGTAGGGCATGATGCCCAGGCCGAAGATGGTGCTTTGACCGAGCGAGCCGCCCGAGAAGATGCTGGCAAACTGCAGCAAGCGACCAAAGCCAGTGGCATTGGTTGCCGCAGTCTTGGCATTTTCCACCAAGGCTGACTGATCAACTCCAACCACCGGAATCCAGAATCCGATGCGATAGACGGCCAACACGCCAAGCGTGAAGAGCACGCGGTTGCGCAACTCGGCGATACGGAAGATGTTGGCGAAGGCGCTAAGCATTCAGGTTCTTACTCGACAACGGTGGCGGTGCCGCCAACCTTCTCGATCTTTTCCTTGGCAGTCACGGAGAACTTCGCGGCGACGATCTTCAGCTTCTTGGTGATGTCACCATGACCGAGGACCTTGAGCGGCAACGTCGCGTCCGGCACGAGGCCGATCTTGGCGAGCGCGGCCACATCAACGGTGGCGCCATTTTCGAAGTGCTTGTCGAGGACCTGCACGTTGACCACGTGGAACAGGGTTCGGAAGCCATTCTTAAAGCCACGCTTGGGGAAGCGACGCATGAACGGCGTTGCGCCGCCCTGGTAGCCGGGTCGGCTCGACCAACCTGCACGGCTCTTGGCGCCGTTGTGACCGCGGGTACTGGTACCGCCAATACCGCTGCCTTCGCCGCGACCAACGCGCTTGCGAGGACGGTGTTTGCCGGCGACCTTCGTAATGTCATGAATCATCATGGCGGGGGGTGTTCCTTGCCTTGGAAGCTATGAAAGCTTCGAGGAAGTAAAGAGGTGTATGGATCGTTAACTAAATCAGGAAGCTATAGAAATTCAGGAGGCTGGTGGCGCGGACGGTGCTGGAGCAGTAGCGGGAGCAGCAGCTGGGGACTCGTCGAAACGACGCGGAGCGCGTGGGCCGCCGCGCCCACCACGACGACGCTCGTCGCCGAGGGTGTTCTTTGGAGCCTGCATCTTGTCGCCAGACTTGGCTTGCGGCATTGCAGCCAAGCCACGTTCAACTGACTCTTCGACGTAGGTAGCACCGATGCTCACGCCGCGGAGTTGTTCAACCTTTTCACGGGTCTGCAACTGCTCAAGCGCATTGATCACGGCCTTGACGAGGTTCTTTGGGTTGGTCGAGCCGTAGCCCTTGGTGAGGCAGTCCTGGATGCCGAGCATCTCAAGAACAGCGCGCACTGCGGCGCCGGCGAGAACGCCGGTACCTGGGTTGGCAGGAACCAAGCGCACCTTTGAGGCACCGAAGTGACCTTCAACGGCATGCGGAATGGTCTTGCGGAGCAGCGGGTAGCGAACCATCTTGCGACGGGCTTCCTTCTGCGCCTTCTCAACAGCAAGCGGAACTTGCTTGCTCTTGGCGTAGCCGATGCCGATTTGGCCCTGCTTGTCGCCGACCACGACGAGCGCGGCAAAGCTGAAGCGGCGTCCGCCGGCAACGGTGGAACTGGTGCGATACACGCCCACCGTAGTGGACTCGATGCTTGATGATTCGTCGATGAGCTCAGCCATGTCTTGGACTCGCTTTAATTCGTCTGCGTAGGCAGTGGATTCGGGTGTTTAATCGGCTCAGAACAGCAGGCCGCCCTCGCGGGCGCCCTCAGCAACAGCCTCGACACGGCCGTGGTAACGGAAGCCGTTGCGGTCGAAGACAACGGTGGTAACTCCAGCCTGCTTCGCGCGCTCGGCGAGGGCCTTGCCAATTTCCTTGGCGGCACCAATGTTGCCGCCCTTCTTGGCCACGGCAGAAACATCGAGCGAGCTTGCGGATGCAACGGTGCATCCGGCCAGATCGTCGATGAGCTGCGCGTAGATATGTTGCAGCGAGCGATAGACGCTGAGGCGGGGACGCGTTGGCGTACCCGAGAGGGTCTTGCGCATGCCCTTCTTGCGTCGGTCGCGGCGGAAAGTCTTTGCTGTGCTCTTGTCCATGGTCGTATTCCTTCAATGCGCGGCTTAGGAGCCGAACGCCTTACCCTGCTTGCGCTGGATGACTTCAGTGGTGTATTTGATGCCCTTGCCGTTGTACGGTTCTGGCTTACGCTTGGCGCGGCACTTGGAGGCGAACTCGCCAACCGCCTGCTTGTCGGGTCCGCTGACGGTGATCATCATCTGCACCACCTCAACCTTGACGCCATCGGGGATAGCAACATCGAGGGTGTTGGCGAAGCCCACGGTGAGCACGAGCTTCTTGCCCTGCACCTTGGCACCCCAGCCGACGCCGACGATTTCGAGCTTCTTCTCGTAGCCCTTGAGCACGCCTTCGACCGCGGTTGCGATGAGAGCGCGAGTGGTGCCCCAGAAGGCCCGATTGCTGCCGAGGTCCACGATCGCGGGATCCATGGTGACTTCGACAATGGCGCCCTCAAGTTTGACGCCGACTTCTGGTCGGTACGTCATTGAGAGTTTGCCCTTGGGACCCTCGAAATTGACAGTTCTGGCCGCCGGATTAACGGCAACCTTTACTCCTGCGGGGATCATGACGGGCTTACGTGCGATGCGAGACATGCTGCTGCTCCTGAGTCGCTGTGAATGGTCAACCGACGGTCGCGACGACTTCGCCGCCGAGGCGCTTCTCGCGGCACTCGCGATCGCTCATGACGCCGTGGCTGGTGGAAACGATGGCAATACCGAGACCCGACATCGGGCGCGGAAGTTCCTCGACACCGCGGTACACGCGGCAACCGGTACGCGAAACGCGCTCGAGGTGATGAATGAGCATCTCGCCACGAGGGCCGTACTTGAGGTCGACGCGGATGAGGCCTTGACGGCCGTCGGCGACGAGTTCGAAGCTGCGGATGTAGCCCTCTTTGACGAGGACTCCAGCCACTCCGTGGTTGAGCTTGTTGTTGAGGACGAGCACCTGCTTCGCCCGATTTCGGCAGGCGTTACGGATGCGGGTGAGCATGTCAGCGGTGAGGTCTTGAAGCGCCATGTTCGGCTCCTTCTAATTCGTTGATCTTGGAGAGGGTCACCAGGACGCCTTACGCATGCCGGGGACCATGCCCTGGAGCGCGAGCTCCCGGAGCATGTGTCGGCAAATACGGAACTTGCGATAGTTGCCACGGGCGCGGCCTGTGATCTCGCACCGGAGCTGCTCTCGGCTTGAGAACTTCGGCTTCCGACTCATCTTTGCAAATACTCGCTTGCTAGCCATTCAGGTGTTCCTTGTCGAGCTTTCGGTCAGTTCGATCGTTCAGTGATTCGTTCGTTTGGGCCGGCGCGTGCCGACCTCTGGGTTTGTTTCGATTACTTCTTCTTGCGGTCTTCAGGCTTCTCAAACGGCATTCCCAATTCAGCCAACGCGAATCGGCTCATCTTGGGATCGCTGTTGCGGAAGACGATGGTGATGTTCATTCCGTGGAAGAACGTCACGCTCGCCATGTTGATCTCCGGCCACACGGCCTGCTCGCTGAGGCCGAAGCTCCAGGAACCGCCCTTGTCGAATGATCGATCATTGACGCCTCGGAAGTCCTTGATACGCGGAATCGCGAGGTTCATGAGACGATCGAGGAAGCTCCACATCTTGTCGCGACGAAGCGTGACCATGAAGCCGCTGGGGGCGCCTTCGCGAACCTTAAAGTTCGAGACGCTCTTCTTGGCAATGGTCATGACGGCCTTCTGGCCGGTGATCTTGCGATATGTGTCGTACACCGTGTCGCGGATCTCGGGCTTGAGCTTCTGGTTTTCCAGTTGCTTGCCGACGCCGGTGTTGACGATGACCTTCTCGATCACCGGAACTTGGTTGATGTTGGTCAGACCGAACTCTTTCATGAGTTTCGGGGCGACCTGCTCCATATACATCGTGTGGAGCCTGGACTTGGTGGCTGTGGTGGTCATGGTTGGGCTCACTTAGCCTTCTTGCCGGCGGCTGCGGCCGGGGTCTTGCGAGCTGGGGAGACGACGCCGAGTTCCTTGCCGCTCTTAGCAGCAACGCGAACCTTGGAGCCGTCGGCCTTCACGGCGAAGCGCACGCGAGTGGGCTTGCCGTCAGCGATCGGGCTGACCTTAGAAATGTGGATCGGGAGTTCAAGCTTCACGACCGCGCCCTTTGGACGCAGTTGAGTCGGCTTCATGTGCTTGGTGCGGAGATTGATCCCCTTCACCACGCAGCGCGAGGTTGAAGGATCAACTGAGACGACCTCACCGGTCTTGCCCTTGTCGGAGCCAGAGCGGACGAAGACAACATCACCCTTGCGGATGTGGGCTGGCATTAGATGACCTCCGTAGCGAGGGACACGATCTTCATGAAGTTCTTCTCGCGAAGCTCACGAGCGACGGCACCGAAGATGCGGGTGCCCTTCGGATTGCCTTCCTTGTCAACGAGGACGCATGCGTTCGAATCGAATCGAACGTAGCTGCCATCGGAGCGGCGGGTCGGTGACTTCACGCGGACGATGACTGCCTCAGCCTTATCGCCGGACTTGACTTGGCCGTTCGGGATCGCGTCCTTGATGGCGCAGATCACGCGGTCGCCGACGCCCATGGAGGCGCGGGTGAAACGTCCGGTGGCGGTAGAGACGCCGAGTACGCCGATCACCATGGCGACCTTTGCGCCACTGTTGTCAGCCACTTCGAGTCTGGATTCCTTCTGAATCATGCTTGTTCCTGTCTTCGTTGTCCCGAAATCGGGACGTGTTGCGCGGGGCTCAGTGCCCCATCAATTCACTTCTTCTTCTTGGTGCCAGCGTCTGTTTCGAAGACCATCTCGGCCTTCGCCGGTGCCTTCTCTACAACGCGGACAACGGTCCAATGCTTGGTTCGGGAAATCGGACGGCACTCCGCGATTTCAACGCGGTCGCCGACGCCGGTCTCATTCTTCGCATCATGCACATGCAGGACGGTGCGCTTGCGCACGTACTTGCCGTACTTGGGGTGCTTGGAGACGTACTGGATCGTCACCTTGCGCGTCTTCTCGCGCGAGGCGGTTTCGACGATGCCGATGCGATGCTGAGCGTTCTCAGTGACGTTGATCTCTGCCTTGGTACTCACGTGGTGACCTTCTTCATGCGGGTGGTTCGCTCGGTCAGAAGACGCGCCAAGAGTTGGCGGTTCTTCTTGAACTGGGACGAGTCCTTGATCTTCTCAGTGATCGTCTGGGCGCGGAGCTCATAGAGCTTCTTGCGGAGACGGGCTGCTTCGGCGGCGATTTCTTCGTCGCGGAGCTTTTTGACTTCAGCTGCCTTCATCTTTTGGCTGCCTTTCGAGTGGAGTAGTTCGGGTGGAATTCAATGACTGATCAGACTGCGAGCCGGCGGCCGACGAAGCGGCAACGAACTGGCATCTTGTGTGCGATACGCGCGAATGCCTGCTTGGCAAGATCCTCGGGAACGCCCGCGATCTCAAACAGCACGGTGCCAGGCTTCACGCAGGCAGCCCAGAAGTCCACTTCAGCCTTACCCTTACCCATGCGGGTTTCGAGCGGCTTCTTGGAAATTGGCTTGTCTGGGAAGACACGGATGAACACCTTGCCCTGGCGACGCAGGAAGTGCTGCGCTGCAACACGGCCAGCTTCAAGCTGACGCCCCGAGAGCCAATGGGTCTCGAGGCACTGAAGGCCGTAGTCACCGAAGGCGACATAGTTGCCGCGGGTGGCGTTGCCCTTCATCTTGCCGCGCTGCTGCTTGCGGAATTTGACTCGCTTTGGAATCAGGTTTGACATCGTTTGGTCCTGTTTGCTTCTTCTTTATCAGCGACGGCCACGGGCGCGTGCGCGTCCGCCAGCTGCGTTGGTGGTGGTGTCGTCTTCGGCTTGCTCAAACAGGCCCTTGTAGACCCATACCTTGATGCCGATGATTCCGTAGGTGGTTTCAACGTGGGTGATCGAGAAATCGATGTTGGCCTGCAAGGTCGACAGTGGGATGGAACCCAAGCGAGTGTCGAAGGTGCGTGCGAGTTCGGCGCCGCCGAGTCGACCAGCCATCAGGATGCGGATGCCCTTCGCACCGTTCTGCATTGCGCCTTCGGCGCGCTGCTTCACGACGCGGCGGTAGTTCGCACGCTTCTTGATCTGCTCGGCCATCGACTCGCCGATGAGGCGGGCAACGATTTCCGGATTCTTGATCTCGATGATCTTGATGCCAACCTTGCGGCCGGTGAGAGCCTCAAGATCCTTGGTGAGACGCTCGATCTCGGCGCCCTTAAGGCCGACGACCTGGCCCGGACGGGCGGTCTTCACGATGACCGAGAGTTCTTCACGGGTGCGCTCGATGTAGACATCGCTCACAGCCGCGTAAGGAGGCGTGCGGTTCAGGCGCTTGTCGATGAACTTACGGATCTTGTAATCCTCGACGAGTAGTTCGCCGAAGAGCGCCTTAGGTGCAAACCAGCGGCTCTTGTGAGCCTCGGTCACTCCGACGCGGAATCCGAAAGGGTTGGTCTTCTGTCCCATTGTGGGTGTTCCTGTGTGTGGACGTCAGCGGACGTCGACGGAGACGTGAATGTGGCTAGTGCGCTTCATGATTGGGTGCGAACGACCGCGATCCTTTGGCTGGAAACGCTTGATGGTCGGACCTTCGTCGACGCGGCTTTCGCTCACGAAGAGACGACCAACATCGAGGTTGGCCTCCTCTGCATTTGCAACCGCGCTGCGAAGGACAGTCTTGATGAACCACGCGCCGCGGCGTGGGCTGAAGTCGAGAACGGCAATCGCGTCTTCGATCTTCTTGCCGCGGATCATGTCTGCAACCAGACGCGCCTTGCGGGGCGCGATGCGGGCGAACTTGTGGGACGCGGCGTACTGTTTGGTGTCTTTGGAAGCCATGGTGTTATTCATTCAAGTGCATGATGGCGCGGGGCGCCATCGCGGACTTAGATGCCTTCCTTCTTGTTGGTGTGACCCTTGAAGGTGCGCGTGTGCGAGAACTCGCCGAGCTTGTGCCCGACCATCTCTTCACTGATGAAGACTTCGACGAAACTGCGACCGTTGTGGACCGCAAAGGTCAGGCCGACAAACTCTGGAACGACCGTGCATGCACGGCGCCAGGTCTTGATCGGCGAGCGCTTGCCGGTGCTGGCCTGCATTGCCTCCGCGCGACGGAACAACTTCTCGTCAACAACGGGGCCTTTCTTAAGTGAACGGGACATGGCGTGTTCTCCGGGGGTGTGTTCTTAGAGCTTGAGCTGGCCGTAACGGCGACTCTTGCGACGACGAATGATGAGCTTGTCGGACGAGAGTCCGTAGCGACGAGTGCGACCGCCCTTTGAGAGCGTTCCGCTTGCGTTGGAAGGATCCTGGCCGCCCTTGGAGCGACCTTCACCACCACCGTGTGGATGCTGATGATGACTCATTGCAACACCACGGGTGCGTGGGCGGCGACCGAGCCAACGAGCGCGACCGGCCTTACCGAGGACAACGTTTGAGTTGTCAGGGTTGCCGACCATTCCAACGGTTGCGCGGCACTCGAGAAGCACTTGGCGAATTTCGCCCGATGGCATCACGAGGGTTGCGAAGCGACCTTCCTTGTTGGTCAAGCGGGCGCCGATGCCTGCAGCACGAACCATGGTGCCGCCGCGTCCGGGAGTGGCTTCGACGTTGTGAACTTCGAGACCAGTTGGGATGTGCTTCAACGGCATGCAGTTGCCGGCGCGCGGATCGATTTGATCTGCGGAGCTCAACACTGAATCGCCAGCAGTCAGGCCCTTTGGAGCCAAGATGTAGCGGAGGGTGCCGTCTTCGTACTTCAAGAGAGCAATGTGGCACGTGCGGTTTGGGTCGTATTCGATCCCGACCACCGTTGCCTTCATGCCGTCCTTCTGGCGCTTGAAGTCAATGAGGCGATAGCGGCGCTTGTGACCGCCACCCTGTTGAATGACGGTGAGTTTGCCCTGGCAGTTACGGCCACCCGTCTTGTGCAGGGGGCGAAGCAGGCTCTTCTCGGGTGACTTCTTAGTCACCTCGATGTGCATGTTCACCGAGGCATTACGCCGGGCGTTCGTTGTTGGTTTGTAGACGCGAATTGCCATGTGTTGCTCCTGTTCCTATTTCTTAGAACAGCTCGATCTTTTGTCCGTCGGCGACGCGGACCATTGCCCGCTTCCAAGTCTTACCGAGGGTCTTGCCGTACTTGTAAGTGCGATCACGCTCTTGACGGACCTGAGTCCGTACCTTCACAACCGTAACGCCGTAGATGGCTTCAATAGCCTTCTTGACGTCGGTCCTCGTTGCGCGGTGGTCAACGTGGAACGCGTATTGGTTGAATTCACTGGCAGCCGTCACCTTCTCGGTGATAAGCGGCATCTTGATGACTGTTGTAGGTTCCATCGTTGATTGGCCTTTCAGAGGGCTCAGGCCTCAGTCTTCTCGGCGACGGGGTAGCAACTCTCATCGATGAACGAGGCGAGTGAAGCCTTGTCAATGATGAGGAAGCGGTGATTGAGGAGGTCGAACACGTTGAGCTGCTCGACGCGGCGAACATCAACGCCCTCGATGTTGCGCGCTGACGCCATGGCAGTTCGGTTGTCTGGGTTCACGGCGACGAGGCAGGTGCGGTTGATACCGACCTTCTTCATCATGCCGGCGAAGGTCTTGGTGTTCGGCTCGGCAAATGCCAGTGAGTCGAAGCACTTCACCTCGTTGTCAACAAGCTTCGCCAGGAGGGCGTTGCGGTTGGCAAGTCGGCGCATCTTCTTGGTGAGGTCAGTGCGGAAGTCCTCGCGGGTGCGGGTCTTCGCAAACGCAACGCCACCGCCCTTGCGTCCAGGAACGCGCGAGGCGCCGACGCGGGAGCTTCCCGTGCCCTTCTGCTTGTAGAGCTTGCGGGTTGAGCCCTGCACGGAGCCGCGGCTCTTGGTGCGAGCTGAGCCCTGGCGCTGGTTACCGTGGGTGACGACGTAGGCCTGCTTGAGCAGGGCGTGGCGGATTTCGCCACCTAACAGGGTCTCGTCGATCTTGAGGACGTCGACCTGCTTGCCTTCGGAGTTGAGAATCGGAAGTTCGATCATTGTTACTTACCTTCGCGGGTTGTCCGCATTCGCCTCCTCCTCCCGACGCCTGTTATTCAGTGGCGGCGGGCAGGATTTGACTCAGGTTCCTTGAGTTGCTGGCAGGTTTAGGCTGCCAGCAGTTCGTTTATTTGTCGTGACCGCGTGGTTCCGCGCCTGAATGGCGACGGCCTTCGCAATCCCAAGTTAACGCCATTAGGCGCTAGCCTGGATACGCACCTTTCGCTTATAGAGACGACCAGGGGTCTTGATGAAAAGAATCCCGTTGCTGGCGCCGGGGACGGCACCCTTCACGAGAAGAATGTTGTTTTCGACATCGATCTTCACGACATCGAGCGAGCGGATGGTGACTTGTTCGTCACCCATGCGACCAGCCATGCGCTTGCCCTTTTTGATCTTTGCACCGTGTCCACGGTCAGTACCGTGCGAACCGATCGATCCAGGGGAGCGATGCTTACGCTCAACGCCGTGGGTAGCGATCTGGCCCTTGAAGCGGTAACGCTTCATGACGCCGGCGAAGCCCTTACCCTTTGAAATTCCGATGATGTCAACGAACTTCAAAGCAGCGAGGGTGTCGATCTTGACTTCTTGACCAACGGTGAAGGCTTCGGCCTCAGCGTCGCTGGCAAGACGAAGTTCGCGGTGCTGGCGCTTCGGGGCGCTGCCGGCCTTC
>Ga0247837_1001527_pt1 | contig 47413 bp, 26 predicted proteins | sample LaCtaG_2_FD_187115 | JGI IMG/M metagenome (GOLD analysis project Ga0247837, IMG submission 187115) | Freshwater microbial communities from meromictic Lake La Cruz, Castile-La Mancha, Spain - LaCruzMarch2015_14.5m | ecosystem: Environmental > Aquatic > Freshwater > Lake | place: Spain: Castile-La...
TGATCGGATGTCTAATTATACCAATTCTATAAGGCCTATAGCCTGTTCTTCCCTGCCGACATACATGAAATCCGCTCGAAATCTTATTACCTTCTGTGAGTACAACCATCAATCCGGGTTAATATGCAAAGACGAATAGGCTGATTTCAGCGTAGTTAAAGGGATGAAGGACGAATTGCCCTACAGCCAGCTCTTTCTCTTCACCCTGTGCAACCTAGCCAACGGCCTGTCCATCTCAGTAACTCCCACTCAGTCTATGTACCCCTATGCAAGCAACATGGTCATGGACTTCGGTCTGACCGAGGATCAAAGTACTACTTGGTACTATGCAGGCTTCCTATGTGGAGGTGTTATGCTGGGGAGAGCTATTGGGGCGCACTTCTGGGGATATGCAGCGGATAAGTACGGTCGAAAGCCTATACTACTGATTTCGCTGGTCAGCGTTGTGATAGGGAATCTGGCTTTCGGTCTAGCGCCTAGTTTCGCAGTAGCGGCGGCTTCTATTTCTCAGGGGGCTGTTTTGCAGCTTTCCAGCGGTGTGTAAGATTTGTGTGTCGGAGGTCACTCCCCCTGCGCTGCAGGCCAAAGTTATGTCTTGCTATACCCTGGGTTGGTACTACGGTCAAGTCGCTGGCTTTTCGATAGGGGGACTTTTGGCTCATCCTGAGAAAATTGGCATTGTTTCTGGTGGAATTTTCGCCCGATTTCCCTACCTTTTGCCCAATTTAGTGTGTTCAGTGCTGGGCTTTATAGCCCTAACTGGAGTCATTTTCTGCTTCAAAGAAACCCTAACACCCTACAAACCTGCCAATTCCTCCACTGTTGCCCTGACCTCTTCTTCCCACCCCTTCGCAGTCTTCCGCTCAGCCAACCTACGCTCAATGGTCTGCATGTACTCCATTAATATGTTTTGTGACACCGGCTTCGTAGAGACCTACCCGCTGTGGTGTTGGTCCAGCAAGGACAAGGGCGGGCTCAATTTCGACCCTCAGGAAATTGGTGGTATACTCACAGTTTCCTATATAGCAATGATTTGTGTGCAAACTGTGTTGTATAGTCGGATGGTCAAGCGGATTGGACTGATTAGAGTGATAAAAGCGAATTCCACAGCCATTATTCACGTACTGTTAGGACTCCCATTCATTGGTTTACTTAGAGACACCCAGTGGATGCTTAGATTCGCCTTAGGACTGGGCTGTCTCCTATACTACCTCTTGGGCTTCAACATAGTAACTTCCATCTTCATACTGACGAACAACTCTGTGCAGCAGCAGGACCGGGCGAAGGTGAATGCCTTTCTAATGTCAATGGGGTATATAGTCAAGGGCTTCACTCCGCTACTCATTGGCTACTTGTTAGCCTACACCTCGGAAAAAGGACGGGTACTTTCCTACAATGCGCACCCTCTCGTGTATATTTAATTGACTAGTCGTAGTGTTCTCAAGCAAGTTTGTTCCACCTTGACGTCTAAGGGAGACAAATTCTATATTAAGGACTTCTAGGAAGCAGGTCTGATTGGTAAGTTAATCCATACTTCTGGTTATTATATCCAGTCTCTAATTCTTAAACCGATCCAGCCCGCTTTATAGGCACCCACTAGATACCCAACGATGCACTCTCACAGTGCATTGGAACAAACAAGCTGCAGTCTACTCGGAGTAAGCTTCACACGTGGGCATTGGTTGAAAGGCTCAGGGAGACTAGTAGACTTCTATATACGAAGGTGGTGCAACTTGGAGCAGTGTCTTATTTATCTAATTATGTTTTGATGCACTGGGCTATGTAACCCTAATGCACAAGTAGGGTGTTTACCCTTAGGATGGGTGTTCCCCTTCGACTACCATTTTGTCTTCGTGCTGCTGGCAGTAGGCATTCCTGGCTAAGTCGCTGCCCAAGTCGCTGGAAATGCCCAAAAGTGCTGAATATAGTCCTGTGCTCAGGACTTCTGAGGGAAATCGAACTGAGCAGCGATTCCAAGCCCAATTCCTAGTTAATCTTCTAGATATAAAAGTGTGCCTAGTGAAGTCAGCCACATTCCCAGTTTTCCGCTTTAATCACAATTTCTGCTGACAAATTGGCAATTTTGCTGTGGGGAATAGTCAGCAGAGAAAGAGCAAACCTGCTAGCTGGCTATCATTGTTCTGCCTAGATAGAACACTATTAGACTGTAGTCTGTGATTATGTAGGCGGTATTAGACCTAATCACCTGATTTGTTCAATTTGCCGCATATTTCCCCTTCACAGAACTCCGGAAACTTTGAATACGGGTCAAAAAGGCTCTAAAGATTAGTCACTGCATTAGAGTAGCTCACAGAGAGAGCGATTAAGGCTGTAGCTGGCCTGTATGAATTGATTTAGAGTGATGCGGGGCAATTGAATATACATTAATGCAAGACAAATTCCCCTACGGTCAGCTCGCTATTTTCACCCTGTGCAACCTCGCAAACGGCCTGTCCATCTCAGTAACTCCCACTCAGTCTATGTACCCCTACGCAAGCAACATGGTCATGGACTTCGGTCTAACCGATGACCGCAGTGCTACAGGGTACTACGTGGGATATTTGAGTGGCGGAACAATGATTGGAAGAGCTATTGGAGCGAGCTTTTGGGGCTGGGTAGCTGACACTCAGGGCCGCAAGCCGACTCTCATAGTGTCCCTGGCCAGCATTGTGGTGGGCAGTCTGGCCTTTGGCTTTGCCCCCAACTTCATTGTTGCTGCCTTGGCGTTATTCGTCGAGGGACTGCTTTGCTCATTAGGTTCTACGTGCAAAACGTGTGTGTCTGAGGTCACGCCCAAGTCGCTCCAGGCGAAGGCCACCTCCTGCTATGCACTAGGATGGTACTATGGACAAGTCGCAGGCTTCTCTGTCGGAGGGCTTCTCGCTCACCCGGACCAATCAGGGTTAGTGGAGAGTGGCCTGCTGGTCGACTTTCCCTACCTCCTGCCTAATCTGTTCTGCGCGGGAATAGCCTTGATTGCTCTCCTCGGAGTCATCTTCGGCTTCAAAGAAACACTCCCAGTCCCCGATACCAAGAAGATCAAAGTCAAGACTATAGCCAGAGACTCACTGTCCTTCATGCGTTCCAGCAGTGTGAAAGGGGTGTTTGTGATGTACTCCCTGCAGGTGTTCTGCAACACAGGCTTCGCGGAGACTTACCCTCTGTGGTCCTGGTCGGATAAAAAGCACGGAGGACTGGCATTTAACCCTGCGGAAATAGGCACGACGATGACTTATGCGTATATTGTAATGGTGTGTGTGCAGAGTGTACTGTATAGCAGAATGGTGGAGTGGTTGGGATTAATCGGAGTAATTCGCAGCAGTTCCTTGATGCTCATCCCTGTGATGGTGGGTCTGCCCTTGATAAACCTCTTCAAAGACTCAGAAACAGTATTGAAAACGCTCTTAGTGATCGGATGTCTGTTCTACTACTTGCTCGGTTTTAACATCTACACGTCTCTATTTGTGCTTACCAACAACTCAGTAAGCCAAAGTGACCGCGGTAAAGTGAATGGCTTTCAACAGGCCTGTGGCTATATTGTAAAGGGTGTGACTCCCCTCTTCGTGGGTTACACCTTTTCCTACACTTCCCAACACGGCCCTTTCTTCCCCTTCGATTACCACTTTATATTCGTTCTACTGGGCATGGGAATGCTGGTGGAGGCTGTCATGGCTCGAGGGCTGGACAAGGAGTTGGAAACTCAAAAGGACGATGACCTGGAGGACAAAGGGAAGGAACTGGAGCTGACTGGCCTCACAGAGGAGTCAATCCTCAAGGGGCCTGATACAGGCTCGACTTCCTATTTGCCGCTTTCTAAGGCTAACAATCGCTAATACCCTCCTTCATCTCTTTCCCTTCTCCTAGTCCATCTTTCCCTCAGTCCTGTCCTCTAGGTTCTACCTTAGTCCGCATTTCACCTCTTCGCCCATATTATAACAGTCCCTCCCTCATGTCACAACCCCACTATTCCCGAGAGTCCAGCGACTACTCCCAATCTCTCACCCGTCCTGTCCAGCCCTCCCGCCTGCGAACAGAAGGCAGTATCGAAGACTACGAAGCAGTCCCACCGCCCCCTCGACTGATGCAGCGCGAAATTCCCGAGTTCAAAGGACCGAAATTCGCTGTGCATCGCGAGAACGAGTAGGGACTAGGCAGGGAACTCCCAGAGTTCAAAGGGACTGAGGAAGAGTGTGGGTTAGGGGTTACTGTGGACCTGAGAAGTGCTGGGGTCGTCTCAACAGCAGAGACAAGGCTGGAAATGCTGTTTCAAAGCGACCTGGTGTACAGAGCCAGAGACTTCCACACTACTGCGAAGGACAGGGAAACAGCCGGCTTTTTCAATGCGCGGATAGTCAACCTGCGCAATAGCATCGAGCCAACAGCCCCTCCCCTGTCCAGTCCTTCCCCCGCTCTACCGCCCTCCAGCTCTAACCTAGCCTTCGAATCGCACTTCGAAAGTGGGAACTTGGAAGCGGTCAGTGAGACGTCGCCTGGGGAATTTAACCTGTTGCTGCAAAATGACATCAACACCAGAGGACACACACAGTGGTTTTTCTTCCGAGTCCACAATACGACTGCTGGGAATTGGGTGAAACTCAGCATCGTCAACTTCGAAAAGTCCAACTCTTTATTCAGCAGTGGGATGAAAGTGGCGATATACTCGCTAAAGGCGAGTCAAGACTTGGGGGTGGGCTGGACTCGCGGAGGAGAGGAAATTGCCTATTATCGCAATGGGATAAAGCGGAAATGCAAGTCTGGGTTTGCGTCGTATTACACGCTTTCTTTCCGCTATGAGTTCAAATACACAGAGGACCAGGTCTATTTCGCCTACTCCTGTCCCTATACCTACACACGTATTCAAAGACTACTCAGCGACCTCGAGTCCGACCCTACCAAGAGCCAGTAATTCCCACTTAGTTTCCTATACCGCAAAACACTCTGCTCGACATTAGGAGGAAACAACTGCGATTACTTGACAATCACCAACCCGTGCAGTGACGAGGAGCGCAGAAACCGCAAGGGAGTGCTGCTGACGGCTCGCACACACCCTGGAGAGACAGTGGGCTCGTGGGTAATGGAGGGAATCGTGCAGTTCCTGACCCAAGACTCCGCAGAAGCCCGGTTCCTCAGAGACAAATATGTATTCCGAGTGCTGCCAATGCTGAATCCAGATGGAGTAGTAAACGGCAATTACCGCTGCGGACTACTAGGCGTGGACCTAAATCGACGGTGGAAGAAGCCAAGCAAGCAGATCCACCCAGTCCAGTCCCAGTGGAAGCAACTCGCCAAGCTGTTCGCAGCCAAGCGAGACATCGAGTTAGTGTGCGACTTGCACGGCCACTCTCGCAACTTCGGGTCCTTTATGTACGGCTGCACAGTCCCTAGCCAGCCCCACCTCACCCGTCTCTTCCCCTTCATTCTGTCCAAGCTCTGCCCTGCCTTTAGATACCGGGCCTGCACATTCGGAATTCACCCGTCGAAGGAAACTACGCTGAGAGTGGCTTTTTTCAAAGATTTGGAAGTGGCGAATGTATATACGCTGGAAACGTCGTTTTGCGGACCTGCAGCTCCCAGGCTCCATTTCACCACTTCCGCACTGAAGGAAATCGGCGCAAGTCTCTGTCTCGCACTAATCGCAAACTACTCAGAAACCGCACTTGTCCCAGTCGGACTGACGACTATATCAAGGCAAAAGGTGCTGCAGGAGCTAATGTCGGATAAGGAACTGTTGCTGCAGGGGGAAGATCAGGACCAAAGTGGGTCTGATTCAGACCCTTCCGAGGATGATATGTCCCCGGAGGTGATGGCGCAGTTACTGCCGATTAAGACTGTTTCTAAGCCTAGACGCAATTTAAAAGCCCTGAAAAGACCTAGGAGGAGCGGCTTTTTCCACAGTAAATCCAAGTCTCCGGCTGGGAAAGTCCTCGACCAAAGCCTGGATATCGTCTCTCCGGTCCGTTCCCCATTAGAAACATCCCTACTTCCAGAGCCTCGCTCCATGCCTACCAGCGCCCTAAAGCCCTCCGAGCGCTCCTTGCGGACCTATTATAACATCAAAGGCAAGCGAGTCCGAGACCAAACCACCCAAACTCCCGTGTCCTTCTACCTCAGTTACAAGCTCAAACAGCAGGGCGAGGGCAGAGTCGACGACTCCCAGCCCCGCACTCCTCACGTCCTCAACGAAAAGCTGCAAGGCGAATTGACGCGAATCGAAGCTTCGATCAGCCACGCGAAGAGAAGCTTATTAGAGGACTTGAGTCTCGATGGTCTTTCTCGGCCTTTCCCGACTGCCCTGACTCCCGCGCACCCGAAGTCTCTCATGACCACTCCGCAGGCGCTCAGTGCTAAGCAAGCCAAAAGCCATGGCAGAGACTTGAGTCTGTCCTTCAAGGAGACGGAAGGCAAGGGAGACTCTGCGGCGGAAGGCAGGTTTCAGCATCTGATGGGACTGAGTGCCACGCCGAAGACGAGGCTGAGACACCCTGGACATCACCGCTTCCAGCGTGTACCTTAATAGGATAGAGGCTTGGATGGGAGGAATCGAGGGAGAGCGTAGGGATTGGTTGCGGGGAGAAGGGGAAATCGTCTCTGGCTTTAATCGAGGCGAAATTGGGCATTTGGGTGGAGACGTCACCAAAGCCTCACACGTGTCTTTTGCCAAAGCCCTATCTAAGATGGACGGCCTTCATATAAAAATGAAAAGTCGCGACTTTTCGAAGCTCTCCACGCTTTACTTCATCGCGCTCGCAGCTACTCTCACACTCCTGGTCTCAGCAGGCAAGGACAAGGAAGTCAAGGGACCTGCGGTGGGAATTGACCTGGGCACCACTTACTCCTGCGTCGGAATTTACAAGAACGGTCGCGTCGAGATCATTCCAAATGACCAAGGCAACCGCATTACCCCCTCCTACGTGGCCATTCTCCCGGACGGCGAAAGACTAGTAGGAGAAGCGGCAAAGAACCAAGCAACGATCAATCCAGAAAACACCGCCTACAGCGTCAAGCGTCTGATAGGCCGGAAATACAACGAGGAAAGTGTACAGCACGACAAAAAGCTCCTTTCCTATGCCATTGCCGAGAAGGAAGGAAAGCCGTACATCCAGATGGAAGTGGAGGGCAAGACCAAGACCTTCGCGCCTGAGGAAATTTCCTCCATGGTGCTGGTCAAGATGAAGCAAATTGCGGAGACTTACCTAGGGAAGGAGGTCGTCAACGCAGTGGTGACAGTCCCCGCCTACTTCAACGACTCTCAGCGCCAGGCGACCAAGGACGCCGGCACCATTTCCGGTCTCAACGTCCTGCGAATCATCAACGAACCCACAGCCGCAGCCATTGCCTACGGACTCGACAAAAAGACCCAGGGCGAAAAGAACATCCTAGTCTTCGACTTGGGCGGCGGTACTTTCGATGTGTCCCTATTGACCATTGAAAACGGCGTCTTCGAGGTGATTGCCACGAACGGAGACACACACTTGGGCGGGGAGGACTTCGACCAGAGAGTGATGGAGTACTTCGTCAAAATCGCCAAGCAGAAGAACAACATTGACATCTCCAAGGACAAACGAGCGCTTCAGAAGCTCAAGCGAGAGGTGGAAATCGCCAAAAGAGCCCTTTCCTCCACTCACCAAGTCACACTGGAGATTGAAGGGATTGTGGAGGGGAAGGACTTTTCGGAAACTCTGACCAGAGCGAGATTTGAAGAGCTGAATACGGACCTGTTTAAGAAGACGTTGGGGCCGGTGAAGCAGGTGCTGGATGATGCGGACATGCAGAAGACGGACATTGATGAAATTGTGTTGGTGGGTGGGTCCACGCGCATCCCGAAGGTCCAGCGTCTCATCAAGGACTTCTTCAACGGCAAGGAGCCGAACCTCGGCATCAACCCAGACGAAGCCGTGGCCTACGGAGCAGCCGTCCAGGCCGGCATCCTAGTGGGCGAAGGCGGCGCAGACATCTCCGACATCCTCCTTATCGACGTGGCTCCCCTCACCCTCGGCATCGAAACCGTCGGCGGAGTCATGACTGCCCTGATCCCCAGAGGCACTGTCATCCCTACCAAGAAGTCCCAAACCTTCACCACCTATCAAGACCAGCAGACCATGGTCAGCATCCAAGTCTTCGAGGGAGAGCGCACTTTGACCAAGGACAACCACAAGTTGGGACAGTTCGACTTGAAGGACATACCTCCTGCGCCCAGAGGGACGCCTCAGATTGAAGTCACCTTTGAGATTGATGCCAATGGAATTCTGAATGTGTCTGCGGAGGAGAAGTCCACGGGGCAGAAGGGACATATAACCATCACGAATGATAAGGGCAGACTGAGCAAGGAGGAAATTGAGAGGATGGTGAAGGAGGCAGAGCAGTTCGCAGACCAGGACAAAGAAGCCAAGGCCAAGATCGACGCGAAGAACGCCCTGGAGTCCTACATCTACTCCATGAAGAACTCCATCGAAGACACTGAGAAACTCGCCAACAAACTGGACGACGACGACAAACAAACCATCAAATCAGCCATCGAAGACGCCCAGGCCTGGCTGCAGGAAAACTCTGATGCCTCGAAGGACGACTACCAAGACAAGCTGAAAGAGGTGGAAAAGGTGTGCAACCCTATCATTTCGAAGGTCTACAAAGGATCTGGCGACTCGCATATGGAAGACCACGAGGACTTGTAGGTAGGTAATGGGGCATATACTAGAAGGTCAAATACTCAGACTTTAGCAGACTGATGGGGAAAATTCGTGAAATGTATTGGAAATATGGGGAAATAGGCTGAAATATAGGCAATTTTGCAGGGAAATGGGAGAAAACGAAGACTACTGCCTCCTAATCCTTACTTCTTCTTTGACTTTTTCCCTTTCTTGCCCTTCTTCCCCTTTTTCTTCTTCTTCTTGTTAGTGCTCAGGATGCCGATGATCTCGACATACAGCTCCTTAGGGAACTTATCGGGTAAAATCAAGGTCTGCAGTGTGCTGTTCTTCCGCACTCCGTCCACTTCTGTTTCTATTAGGGCGTTTCGTATGTAAGTCACGCCTTCAACGTAGAAGCCATTGAAGTTGAGGTCGAGGAAGGAGAGGCAGTCGTTGCAGTGCAAAACGTCTTTAAGTCCCTCCAGCACTTGCGGATCCTCTCCAAACTGATTATCCGCCAAAGTCAGTTTTTTCACCGTCCTATTGATGAGAAACGCCCTCATCAGCTGCACAACCCCCGGATTCCTCAAATAATTCCCCGTCAAATCCAGCTCCCGTACCGAAGTGCCCATAAATATCAAGGCCTCAAAAAGCTTGTCCGCAGCCTCAGCCTCAATGTTGCAGTAGGTAAGACTGAGTTCGGTGATAGTGGCGTTCATAGCCAAGGCCTCACTGATCCGGTTGCACCCTTCACTGCCGATGTTGTTGTGGTCTAGTTTGAGGATGGCGATGGAAGAGCGGACTTTGAGGCCGAGAGTGGTAGTCAAGCAAGCACAGCCGACAGAGGTTATTCCGCAGCCTTTGAGTTCCAAATGGACCACTGTATGGTTAGTATCCAGAAACTGGCATAAAGACCTTGCGCCATCGTCCTCAATCCTCGCCCCCCAGAGTCTGATTTGCCGCAGCAGCTTGTAGTCCAAGTCTCTCAATGTGTCCGCCAGCACTCTCATCCCGTCCGGACCCACCTCGTCCCACACAATCAGCTCTGTGAGGGAAGTGGCGAGCTTGCCGTTGCGCAGCTCCGCAAAGCGCTCTTCCAGCTTCTTCGGCATCGCGAGTCCGGCTGCGGCTAGGTTCTTTCGATATACGCGGTAGAGCTTCTCGGTAGGGTCGAGTTCGCCGTCCTTGCCCTGCTTCTTCGGCGGCATTTGATTATGAGAGAAGTTGGACTTGTTGAGTTGACCTAAGGTTGGGGGTTAGACTGCTATTAGGACTCTGCATTGGGTGCAGACTATTGGTGTGCTGGAGGGTGGCTATATGAGGAGGGCAACAAGGATTTCCATAGAGAAATGAAGGCCAAGCAGTCAACTATACATTATGTAGATCCTCTTCCTTTGCTTAACTACACTCTTAACCACCCCTACCAACTAGAGAGGAGGCGGTTTGGGCGACACCGCCGCCCTGACAGCCTCCAACTCAGCAGAAGACTGCAGCGTAGGCAGTGTAGTGCTGTGTGACAAAGGACCCAGTCTGCGCGGAGACCTGACCTCGGCCCTGCGCAGTCCGCCTTCATCTGGTATGAGGAAGTTGGACACCTGCTCCTGCAGTCTGCGGAATTGAGTGTTTTGCTCCATTATTTCGTTGCGGTTTCGCTCGAGTTCGCTGAGGGCTGCACCGAGTCGCTGGTCAGTCCGCAAAGGGACTAAATCGGACCGCTTGCCCAGTCGGTCTTTGAACTCGGACTTCAGCTTGGACACCCTGTCTCTCAGCCTCACCACTTCCTGCTGCAGCGCCCTATTATTGTCTCTAAGCGCATTGCACTCCTGTATCAACGCCGCATTTTCCTGCATTTTCCTATACATCTCACTCTGCTTCTTAGTCTCCAGCGCCTTGCTCCTCCTCTGAGCGGCTAAGAGCTGCTCCTTCATCAAGTCATGTTGGTACAGTACTTCCGCTCTCACCTTTTCCGTATTGGCTTCTTCAGAGTTCAGCCCGTCTAGCTGCTCAGCGGGCTGACTGGCCACTAGATCGTCCATTTCCAGGTGCTTTTCCACGAGTATTCGCAGGCCGAGTAAGAGCGTGTCCTTGCTGGTTTCCTGCGTTAGCCGCACTAAGTCGCTTTGGATAAGTGCAGTTTGTCGCTTGGAAAAGGCCAAACGCCGCTTCAGCTCCTTATTCCAGTCCATCAAAGCCTGGTTTCTGGCCCTCACCTCGACTGCTTCCATATCCGCAGACCTGCCTTTTTCGAACTCTTCCAGCAGTTCCGTGTACATGTTTCTGATGTGGTCCTGCAGGGCCATCAGCTGTTCCCCTAGCGGGCCCCTGTCCTCCCTCAGCGCTTTGATCTTCTGATCCAGCACGAAGCGGAAGTTCTGCAGGTGGATATTGAAGGCCCGCAGCTCTTTGACAGTGGTTTCCTTCTTCTTGATGACGTCTTCTCGCTCTGTGATTTGCTCCTGCATTTTACTCAGACGGAGTTTCAAGTCCTCGGTTTCGGCTTTGATCTGCGCATTGGCTTCCTTCAGGGTCTGGTTTTCCTTCAAAAGAGTCTCATCTTTCCTGGCCAAATTGTCCTTTTCAGCACTGAGCCGGGTGTTGACGAGCTGCAGGTTCTTCCCGTAGTCCTGTGCTTGGGTCAGTTGCAGTTCCAATTTGGCCTTTTCACTTGCTAGCTCGTCCTCGTACTCCTTTTCGGTCTGCGTGAGTCCGGCTTCGTAGCGCTCTCCTTGGATCTGCAGCAGTTCGATTAGTTTGCTGTAGGCTGATTTCGCTTCGGTCAGCCGGTTTCTGCACTCGGCTTCAATGGCGGTTTTGACACTTGTGTGGGTCTGCACCAGCACTGTTATTTCCGCCTCTATGCGACGTCTGAGTTCCTCCATTTCCTCTTTGAGGACTGTGTACCTGTCCTGTTCCTCACTCAACACAGCTTCATGCTTCCTGACTTCCGACTCCAAGCCAGCTTGGTAGGCGTTCTCCGCTTCTTGCAGGCGGGAAGCGGCTTCCACCGCCTTCTGCTCCATATCTTTGCGCAAAGAAGCCGCATATCCCTGCTCGAAGCGGATTTTCTCCTCGTACTCCTTCCTCAGCAGTTCCAAATCGTCCAAATGCTTATGCTCCCTGCTTTCCAAAGCGTATTTCTGCTGGCTTTTGAGTGTGGATATGAGTTCTTCCATGTCCTTCATCTTGCCTTTCAGCCGCTCAATCGCATTTGCACGCACCAAAGCCAGTGAATTCATAGCTAAGCCGTCACTGATGTCCAGCTGACTGAGACTAGAGGCTAAATTTCCCTCTTGGTATATTGCGGAGTCGGGGGAAAGGCGCATTCCGGCTTGGACTAGCTTCAAATTGTGCAGCAACACACAGCCGTCAGCCGCTGTAGTGACCAAGTAGCCGTAAAAGGGGGAAATGGAGATGTGCAGGATGGCGCTGGAGTGCAGTTGGAAGTCTTGGAAGTCAATGACCGGCTTTTCCAGGTCAGTGCTAGCAATGACAGGCCAGAGAGTGACTCGCAGTCTGCCCGTGCTAGTGCCCAGGAAGAGCAAGCCCAGGCTCGACACCAGGGTCAGAGCAGTGTACAGGTACCCTGCGGCTGGCAAGTCCACTTCCGTCCCTGCGTCTCCCACCAACTTCGCATTTCCGTCGTTTGTCAGCAGAGCGAAATAGTCCAAGGCTTCGTCGAAGTAGGCGGCTTGCACCTTGCCCTGTCTGGGGATGGTGGGGGAACGCTGTTCGGCTTTGGAGACGTCCCAGACGATTACAGCGCCTGCGTAGCAAGCAGTGGTCAGCAAGGCGTCCGCATTGTTCCACGTAAGGGATCGCACAGGACTGGAGTGGCCTGCTAAAGTGGTTATAATGCGTAGGGTATATGGGGAGTAGAGGGTTACTGCACCGCCATTGTTGGCTGCCAGGTACTTCCCCCCTGCACTGTAGGCCACTGCGTAGCACGACTTCACCACTATGTCCAGTTCACTGAGCAGACTGTCCTCCAGCACTGCAAATACCTTGAAAGTCTCTTTGAAGCCCACTGCGAGTTGAGTGCCGCCTGGGTGAATTGCCACTGCGAGTGGGTTTTCTTGGAAGCGGTGGTCGATTTGTCCCTGCCAATAGGTGGTTTTGTGCCATAGACGGAGGTGTTGGTCCTCTCCGATAGTCACAAGCAGGGTTTTGGCCTGGGAAAGGGCGGCTGCACGGACAGAACCCAGGGGCTGGGAGGCAGGGAACAGCATAGATACGGGGTCCGGCAGTTCATTTTCCAATTTTTTCAAGTTCACTATATAGAAATCCAGCTTTATTTTGAGCGCTTCCGTCTCCTTCGCCGGAGTCTCCGCCATTTCCAGCATTTCCACTCTCTGCTGACAGGTCAGAACTACAAAGTTCCCGTCAGTGGACACAGACCCAGACCAAATGTGCACCACACTAGGACTGATTTGAGTGGTCACACTGTGAGTAATGGCCTTGGCTTCGTCTATGTTGTACAGAGCAATGCAGCCGGAAGACCCTGCTACGCAAAAGCCGTGGGGAGTCAGTATCAATCGCTCGGCTTTGATGGGTTCTTGGGGATTGAGGGCCAGGCCTTCCTTGGGCACCATTAGGTCGGGCAATATGCGGATTTGCTCGTAGTTATCGAATAGAATGAGGCGGTTGTTTGAGACTAGGCACAGTAGAAGAGAGGTGTTGGGGACGTATCTCACGTCCAAAAAGTCCGACTCTCGCTCGAACTTCAACGGCACCAAATGAACGGCAGCCTCCTCCAAAGTCCCTTCCTGCGAATTCACTTCCCATAGTCTCAAGTACCTGTTCCCGCCGACCACTAGCTGCAGTGGGTTTTCCACGCTCTGGTCAAAGACAGGGTTGGTGACTTTCAAGGACTTCTCCACGAGCAGTTTCTGCTTGTCGACTCTCCACACGCTTACAACATGTGGAGCGCCGCTGAGAGTGATGCACACGTTGCGAGAGGTGGTGGTTTCCTTGGGCAGACGCAGTTGCTTGATGTGGGAGTTGCGGGGCAGGTGAGTGTGCAGTAGTTTGGCTGGCTTCTTCGCTCCTGAGAAAAACAGCACTTCCGGCGTACTGTCCTTCACCTGAGTGGCCAGGACGTACATCAGTCCTTCCCGCTTGCGTACAGTCACCATAAAGGTCACAGCCCCGGAGATATCCCTCTGCAGCAGCTCCTGCTCCTTCGAGTGCAGTCTGCAAAGCAGAATCTGCTGCGCTGCGACCAAGGCCAAAGTGGCCTTTCCCACGTCTTCTTCCTCATCTAGGAACACGATGTTGCTTTCGAAGACTGAGGAAGGGGCGGAGAAGGCTGCTAGGAAGGCAGTTTCCACTCCGTGGTACAGCAGCTGCAGGCCGGCTTCCTTCAGATACATCCTGCGCAGAGGCTAGATGGGGCGTACCACGCGGTGTTGGTTGATCAGGACGGTTTCGCCTGAGTCGAGAGAGTCGGGCTGGTCGGTCATATTGGAATCAGGGGCTGGAAGGGAATTGGCCTGCCATATGGGTGCTATCGGCCTGCCTATCTCTCCAAAGCAGTACTAACTGGCTCTATATCCCACGACATATGTCAATTATAACTGCAGTTTAGACTCGAAAGTTCCCGCTCAGCCATTTGCCTTTGCTGACTTCCCTGTACTCGTGCTGTAGTGGCGACTTTCCGCTCAGGTCCGGCTCCACTGGCGCAGTCCTCCTCACTCTGCCAAAAGCCACGAAGTCTCGCCCGGCCACCCACTTCTTCCTCTCTTCCGACTCTTTCCTCCTTCGCTTCATTTCAGGGTCCTCATACACACTTCCATCGCTCCCAACTCCCACCTTTTCCTCCCTGTTCCCCTTCATTTTCCCACGAAAAGGGAGTCGAGGGACCACCAATTTGACCGGTTTCTTGAGGGAAAGAGTGGAGAGGGACCTGGATTTGAAGGTGCGGGGACCCTGGGTGGGCATTTGGCCTACGGGGTAGCCGGGGTGCAGCAACTCCCTGATTTCGCTTTGGGTCTTCCAGTGCCCGATGTCGCCTTTCTGCGGGCCTGTGAAGGCCTCGGTTTGGAATTCGAAGGTGGACAGACCGAGAGGGTCGCTGTCCTCGGGAAAATCGCTGCTTTGGCTGATACTAAGGTGCTCCAGTGGCTTTCCAGGCCCAGTTTCCACCGTATCCCCCACTCCAGTCATTCTTTTCAGCAGTTCCACTGACCTATTCTTATCAAAATCCCCCCTTATCGTCAAATTCGCAGTCCTGCCCAGCCTCACTCTGAGATTAGGCGAATTAGTCCTGCAGAACCGACCATTCGGCAGCTGGGCTGTATCCAAAGGGATAGGCTCATGCTTCGTAGCGTTGTTTTCCACTACAAATTGCTCGTGAAAGCGCTTGGAAAACGTAAATCCGCTGTTTTTGCAGGCTGTTTGGGGCCGCATTTGCGCCTCTGACAGGATTTTCTGCCCAATGGCGGTAGTAAGAGGTCCGGAAAGGAAGGAAAAAGAGGCAGCTGTGCGCGGACGAGTCAGACTGGACTGGGAGCTGTCGGGCCGTCTGAAGGGCTGCTGCGAGTCTGTGTCCAGTGCTGCTGTCTTGTGTCTGCTGCGGTCTAGGTTGACAGAGCTGGTTTTCGGCCCATATTCATACATGATTTGGTCTAGACGCAGGTCCATACGGTCACTATCGTCCTGAAATCGCTTCATATTGTACTGAATGAAGGCCTTCAGCAGCGCTACAGTCGCTGGGTACCTCTCATTCACATTGAACTGCACAGCCACACAGTTGACATACACTATCACCAGAGGGCCCTTCGCACAGCCCGCCAGTATGTTCATTTTCGCGTCCTTAGCTGTCAGGTTGACAGGGTGCACGTCCCAGGTGTTGAGTTGTGGGACTAGGAACTCGCTAGCGCCTACATCTCGAACAAGCCAATGCTGCACATAGGGACGACTGAGCCTGCAAATGGTTTCTGTGAGTTTGGCGGTGAAGAGAGGGTAGGTGTCGGGGACTGCTTTGGGAGGACTGGCCACGCTGGACAGCATTACGCCCCGCACTGCCCGGCTTTCTTCCGCGGCTTTGCGGTAGTGCAGACCGACGTTGCCTACTGGGTAGAACTCGTGCAGCACGGGATCATATTGGTACACGTCGCCTGTGGAGTTGTCCAGCAGCACCTCTCCAGGCCTCAATTGACTTAGCGTCTCCCTTGACAACTCCTGTGCATCCGCCAGCGAGCCTCCCTTCCCCGCTCCATTCACCACTCTCCGGACCTTCTGTGCACAGCTGTACAGATACATGAAGGCCTGCATCCCGCAGGAAGCCGCGAACAGCAACTTGTTGGTTCGCTTGCACATGCGGATTAGGGTCACCAGTTTCTCAGCCCTAGGCAGCCAGGGGAGAAGACTGGCATCACCGTCGATCAGCACGAAATCCAGATGGTCAAATAGCTTCCTCGCGTCTGGACTGGTATAGGGTGTTTCCGGGTCATACAGATACCTGTCCAAAGCCCGCACCGATACAGAGTCGAACTCCAGGGTGGAGGCCGGAACTGCCCGATCCACAAAGCTCTATATCGGCACTTACAGCGCGAATAGCAGCTTCGAAGGCGCTGAAGGCCTTGGCATTCTCAGCGGAGGCAGAGTAGGCGTTCACAACCAACACTCGCATACTGCTTAAATAACGATATCTAGTGATTGAGAGCGTGGAAGGGCGGATTTCTCCAGCGGGTTTGTACTATAGTAGGGAGAATGGCAGCATTTAGGGAAATTGGAGGTGAATATTTGAATACGGACATAGAAGGAAGGCTATATTAAATAGGACTTTTAGTGCTAGCTGAGTGTTCAATTTACACTCTTTTCGCTGATTTTAGGACAAATGACAGGTATAATTTCATATTCTCAGCATTTGCATGCTCCTTTAAGTCCTACGCCCTGAGTTTCTATCAAATACACAGTTTCGAAGGGATTCCTTACGACTAGACAGTGCAAAGAGCATGTCACATCAAGCAAACAGCAATTCAAGTCGGCCGACACCTAGTGCTCGTATAGGAACTGCACACATCCAAGGGTCAACTGCTGACTAGACAGGACTAGAGTTCTAATCATCTCTTCAATATGCAGATTTGAGTGTGCTACTAGTCCCTAAGTCCGCCTAAACTAGCCTATCTATATACACTACTATCGATTTCTCCTTTTCATATATAGTAAAGTACTCGTCAATTCTGTAGATCCATGGCTGCGGCAATAATCAGCAATGAAGATCTTCATAAAAACCCTGAAAGGGGAAAAGACGGAGTTTGAAGTGCAGGCGGAAGACACAGTGGGCGCTCTAAAGCAGCTGGTGAAACAGGCCCAGGGACACGACCCAGACCAGCAGAAACTCATTGCCTTCGGGAAGATTATGGAAGACGTGAAGCCGCTGAGTGACTATAACGTCAAGGAAAACGACCAGATTGTGCTAATGGTTGCGAAGCCCAAGCCACAGCCAAGACAGCCCGAGGCCCCTCCTCAGCCCGCTGCCCAGCCTCTCCCTGACTCCCAAAGACCTCCTCCCCAGGCCGCCCCCCAGCTGCAAGGACCTGAATTCGAGCAAGTCGTGCAACGAATCATGGAGCTGGGCATGCCCCGAGACCAGGTGGAAGCAGCGCTTCGAGCAGCTCGCGGGAACCCTAGCTTGGCGCTGGAGTTGTTGATGGGAGGAGTGCCGGCTGGCTTGATGGGAGGACCGCGCAGAGCTGCTCAAGCTGGCAGTCCCGCGGCTCCAGGTGGGGACAGTCCCTTTGCCTTTCTGCGCACTAACCCTGCTATGCTGCAAATCCGCTCAGAAATCCAGCGAAACCCCGCACTGCTGCAGTCACTGATGCAGCAACTCGCCGCTAGTAACCCCGCCTTAGCCCGACTCATCACTCAGCACCCCAACGAATTCCGCGACTTCTTGGCTGAATCCGGTCCTCAAATCGACTCCAGCCTCATTGCAGCTTTGCCTCGGCCCGGCCCGTCTGCACCCCGGCTCCAACTCTCTCCCGAAGAAGCCGCGGCTGTGCAGAACCTGATTGAGCTGGGCTTCGCTCGCAACGACGCTTTGGAGGCCTATTTGAGCTGCGATAAGAATGAAGCGATGGCCGCGAATCTACTGTTTGAGAATTACGTGCCGCTGGCTGTACAGGAGGAACAGCGCAGGGCGAGACAGGCTCCAGCCCCGCCCAGTGGAGGGGTGGAACAGGCTCCCGGGGACCAGCCGCCCAGTGGCGACCCCTCCGGCCCTGCTAGTTAGCTAACTCCCTTTCCATCTTACCTACTACACTAGGTAAATAAGCACTAGCGCCACGACTAGCACGACCAGAAACCCGCAGTAAGTCTTGAGAAACCCTTCCACACCCACATACTTACTACGAGTGCAGCACAGCCACCAGACGCTAACCATGTTCCACTGCACTCCTCTATAGGCGAAGTTGTTGAGGACGCAGGCGACGTGGCTGTGGCAGTTGTTGCAGCACAGGTTGTGCATCATTTGCCGGTACCGGCGGTCTGCGAGGGTCAGACTTTCGTCCCATTTCTCACTGTCTCGAGGGTCGATGTCGATTGGGATGTACTTGGTGGGGTTGCCAAAGGCCATATCGTCGATGTTGACTGTATATGGTCCAGCGAAGTCGTGGATGAGGCCTTCGGAGGAGCAGATGCCGGTGTGGCCGATGCAAGGGATGAGTGCGGTGATGAGAGGCAAAGGGGTCCACACAATGCAGTATGGATATCGGTTCTTCTCGGGCTGAATTACGTCTGCCACCTGACATACTTCCGAAGGCTCGTCATCCTCTATAGAGACTTTTTTCATTATTAGGGAACTTGCAGGTGTCCATTAGGTCTGCTGAGGCTCTATTTCTACAGGAACTATTGGACAGCTGAATTGTAGGGCTTTCTAGGCCGTATAGGAGGGGCATTTCGGCTGATCAGCTGTTACTCGTAGACGGAACATTAGACTTTGGATAATAACCCGCTAATAGACATCTACTGTCTAAGCCCAGTCTATTCCCTAGTCTATATCTAGTCATCAGGACGATACCGCTGGGAAGAAGCTTCACAGGCGAGCACAGAGTTGTCAGGGACACGGAGGACACTTCTCTGCAATTCGTCCTCTAGCACAGCACTCATGTCCACTGATATATTCTGGGAAGAAGCCTTTGCATGGGGGTCGCTCAGGTCTGAAGAAAGCACAGTGGAGCGGACAGCTCGGGGCTGGACACGATAGCCAGGGGAAGAAAAAAATCGAATAAACAGGGAAAAGCGCTTGGAGAGTATTTTCCAACTCGCCATTACCACTCGCATTAGCCAGAAGCCCAGGAAGTACGCATTCAAACAGACAATCACAATGAAAATAATGATCATAGAGCTGTCATCCATACTGCCCGACAGACTATACATCCCTCCATACACTGTCACTCCGCCCACCAATATCCCTCTCAGTTCTAACTCGTTCATTGCAGGGACGACGTAGGGGTTGTGCTTGCTTTGCAGGGCCAGGGCGACTAGGATCACTAGCATTGCACTTAGAGCTTGCACGTATATGGAAATGTTCCCGAGGAACACTGAGATGGAGATGATTAGGATTTTCCGGTAGAGAATTACGAGTTCCCAGTAGTATTTCCGCCGCTCGTAGCCGTTGTAAATGAAGCCCAGACGCAGCCGATTGCTCGTCAAGTCCAGCTTCTGCCGGTATTTAATCAAATAAACCAGACAAATAGTGGGCAGACCGATACCCCACAAGCATATACTCGGCGTAGCGACCGCCAGAGCATATTTAATATGCTGTCCATCCCAACAGCGTATATTCAAAAAGGAATTCATCCAATACTCCCCCGCATCCAGCTGCTTACAGTCCAAAAAGGCGAACATGAACTTGACCAAACTCGGGTGAATGAGGAAAAAGAAGACTACCGAAGTAGTGACTAATTCGTTTTTCAGCTTACTCCACTGCCTGGTAATCAGTGCATAAGGCAGCCAGAAGGCACATCAACAAAGGCAGAAAACTGAGCAGGAGGATTTTGGACCGAACAGCGTTCGCTTGGTCGTCTGGACTGCTATTGTCGAAAAAGCAGTCGATGGAGAAAACCTGGTCTGTGACGTTGCCCACAGTTTGCTGGGTTTTGACCAGTTGCAGCATGTAGGACGGCCAGCTGAGATTCAGACTGGACGTCAGCATTACGAGCTGCAGGTAATTCAGTAGGACCTTGATGTAGATGGAGAAGTAGGAACTGCTTTGGTAGGCGGACCGGATGGCGGTGGCGACGATGAGGATTAGAGCGATTAGAAAGGCGATTCCGACGCCTATTGTTCGAATCAAATTGACGGTGAAGGAAGGACAGCGGGCACATTCCACCTGGTTCAGTCTGCTAAACCCGGGCAAACATCCATTGCAAAGGTTGCCGAAGTACCCTGTCGCACAATTCCCAGTGAGGACTAACTGCGCTGGAGGTTCCGGCGACCCTGTGCAAGAGAGGTCATAAGGACAGGACCAGAAAGTGCTGGAGAGCACACTAGAGCGCCAGTAGCCTGCGCGAGGCACCATAGTGAAGTTCCCATAGCAAATCGCATTGGCACTGCAGTCCTGACAGCTAGTTTCTGGAGATAGGCTGTACTTCCCTGCAGGACAGATAGCGCATTGGTTTTGGAAGTAGCTTTCGCCTATTTGGCAAGGCCGAAGGACTGCTTGCATAGTGGCACTGTTGCTATAGGTCACATTATCTTTCGAGACATTTTTCCGTGTGAAGTCGATTGCGGAGGTGAAGACTCGGAAATAAACCGCAGTATTGGGAGTAGCAGTTAGGCCGAAGCCTGCCAATGTGAAGGATCCATTGACCGAAGTCACTGAAGTGGTTCCGAACAACTCGGACCCATCATCAGCCGGAACCAATGTAGCAGTGGCTCCATTCAGCGTAGAAACCACCTGGCCATAATGATCTACCACTGAGGCCACTATAGTCTGAGCGACCACTTGTCCACTCGCAACCTCAAATAAAGTCCCTTCATAGTCCGCTGTGTCGTTGTGCCCCAAAGACGCATTCCCCTGGATAGCGGTTAGGTGGAGTTGCACAGGGAAACTGGAAAAGTCTGGTCCATAATAGGCCTTTCCGCCCTCAAATACTGTATCTTCCACAATAGGCATTGCATCCATCCAATGAATACTTCCCCCTTCAGCCTCCGCGGAGTTGTTCGCAAACAGACAAGAGCGAAAGAGAAAGGAGCAGCCAGTGGTCAAACTGCAGTACAGAGACAGTGCCCCGCCGTTCCCTATGGGGAAGTAGGCGTGGCAGGACTGGAAAGTGCTACGCTGGACCACTGCATTCATATCACTGATGTAGAGGCCGCCTTCGTAACTTGCTAAACCCCGAAAGACTGAGTCGGATATGTCCACGAGGCGGCTTCCGCTGTGGAAGGCGTTGCCGCTTAGGTACAAAGCAGCGCCTTTCACTGCAGACAGGTTACTGAAGGCGCAGTTCTGGATCAGTACCTTTGTACAGCCGCTGCAATATAAGCCGCCATATGAAGATTTATCCGTAAGTGAAGGATTGGCTGAGATTGCCACATGACTCAGGAGCAAAGTCGTTAAATCTGCAGCGACAATTCCCCCTCCAGTGAACTGCTCAATTGCCACATTGGTGAAGTTCCCTGCGCCCCCAGCGAAAGCCAGCACTCCTCCGAACTGATTTCCACTGCGTACATCCACCATAGTCGTGTTACTGATACTAAAGGTGCTTCCAGCGTTCGTGAGCGCTACAGCTCCAGTTTCCGCCTGTATATCCTTAAAGCTGCAGGCGAAGAGGGAGAAGGAAGAACTGAGCGCATACAGAAAGCCACCCTCACTCGAGGTGGAAAGTCCCTCAATAGACGTACTATTGACAGTCAAAACCGACTCCAAAGCGCTGTAGATGAAAGGACTGGTCAGGTTCCTATGGTTCCTCAGAGTACTGGAGGATAGGGAAACAGAGGAGAAGTAGACTGACATTCCCACTGTCTTCCGCCCTGTGTTGGCCTGGAAGTCACAGCGGATTAGTCGCAAACTGCCTGAAATCACCACTAGTGCGCCTGAGTCCCCGCTGTCGTTCTCCCAAAAGCTGCAGTTTCTCAGCGTGCTGTTCACAGAGGAGCCAAAAAGGTACACTGCCGCTCCTCTGTGGCCGGATTTGTTGCGAATAAAGACTGAATTGCGGGCCGTTAGGACCGATTCCTGCTCAATATACACCGCTCCTCCATGCAATGAAGCCACATTTCCTGCGAAAACGCAGTTCACACATGTGAAATTGGAACTTCCGCCCAGGTAAGCAGCTCCCCCGAGTGAACTGTTGCCTTGGCTGAAGACCGTGTCTGTGAGGGTGAGCTGGCTGTTGGCCAAACAGCGCAGGGCTGAGCCTTGATTGGAGTCGAAAAGCGACCGGAAGTCTGTCAAATTGGCTCGGTCGAGGGAGAAAACAGTGGCGGAGTTGGATGTGCAGGTGTTGTTGGCGGTGCTAACAGTTACTACGCCGTTGGGGTTAGCAACCTTAACAATGACATTTGCCCTGTTCCTCACCAAATAGGACTGAGAAATGGACAGAACTGGGTAGATCTGAGGCACCGGGGACACCACAATGAGAGCTGTCCCTACCGCCACATTGTCAGAAATCGAGCAATTTGCTATATTCAGCGCTCCGGAAAGGAAAAACAGCCCTATCAGTCCGTCTTGAGCTGCATTTCCATAGAAAGTCGAGCCCGTAATGGAACTATGGGTCAAAACGGACTTTGTGTCCATATAGAGGGCCAAACCGGCTCCATTAGACGTGTTATTTGCAACTAAACAGTGACTTATGCACAAAGTGAGCGGAACAGGAGTCAAAGCAGGGCTCGTCAGGTAGAAAATAGCCCCATCTCCTCCACTATTCAGTGTGAAATTGGACCTTTGCACGTCTACTTGCGTCCAAGTGAGGTTAGTCAGCGGCCAAAAGGAGACAATTGAAGTGGCAATACAGTTCACAAACACAGAATCGGACATAAGCAGTGTGAATCCGGCTGTTATTTTGACTATTGGGCCGAAATAGTTAGTACCCTGGACCCTGCATTGCGCCATTTCCAGAGGGACTGCAGTAGTGACGCTTATTACCACTAGTCCTGTGCCTGTGCTGGAAGGGTTGATTACGTCTGTGAGGACCAACTGAGATAGGCGAATTGGGCCTGCGGAGGCGATGGTGAGGGCGGTTCCTCCAGTCACGGAGGGGGCGGAGAAGTCCTGCATGGTCACATTGGACAGGGAGAAAGGGCCGAGGTGGGCTGTGACTTGGATGCCGCCCAGTCCTGCAGTACTGGTGTTTATTTTCCCTCCAATAGCAGCGGGGGGGATATACAGGCACGTAGTATTGCGGAAGTGACAGTTCAGAACAGTGGCATTCGTGACTTGTTGGTAAGTCACGGGGGCTGAGCAGCTCTGCACGGTAGTGCCGATACTCCCTTGCTGCATATACACCTCCGGCCTAGTCACTAGTCCAGTTAGCAGGTAATTCACAGATATCACGTTTAGTCCGTCGCCGCTGTCTATGAAGCTAACAAGACTCATTTCCACGTTTCCGAACTTGCTGAAGGTCACTAGGTTCTTGCTGGAATAGGCGCTTTGGAAGGTGGTGTTGCGGACTCGGGCCCAGTTGAAGGGAATTTTCAGCGGAATTCGAGTCAGGCCAGTCGTATAAAGCGTCGAATTTCCATACAATTCAGTACTAGGGTTGGCGAATTGCAGGGAACGGGTGACTGTTATGAAGGCGGAAGAGGCTAAACAGGCCTGAAACCGCAGAGAATCCAGCAAAACGTTCATTCCTTGCCAGCCCGATATCGCCACAGACACAAAAACTCCCCCAAAGCCCTGATTTCCCTGCACTGCCCCACTATTAAAGTTAGTTCTAGGAGCCGCTATCACATTTTCAAAGGAAACATTGGTAATTGATATGTGATTTAGATAGAAATCCACAGAGTTACCGTCACTTCCTATGGGAAGGAAGCTAAAAAGCCCAGTCGGAGTCAGTTTTATCAGTGTGTTTTCCACATATACGTAATTAAAGCGGCAATTGGACATGCTGAAAGTCACCACTACGTTAATGTTGATGAAAGTACCGGATTGCACGACACTGTCTGAGAAAAAGCAGTCCTGAAGGGTCACATTTCGAAGGCCATTCACAGAGAAAGAAGGATTAGGCGCTCTTTTGCCCTTTACTTGGGAAATATTCTACAAAAAGTCACTTTATAGCCTAATTTCCCATACATTTCCCAATTCCCAGTCAAAAAGCCATACTGGACCACTCCGGAAGCCAATTCAAAGCCATTATTGAGCAGTGCGACCTTAACTCGCTGCAGCACAAGGAAGCCCGCTTCATACATAGTGCCGTTTGTGTTGGGTCCTGTGGTGGGGTTGGAGCTGTTTTGTTGAATTACAGCATTTGTTACTGCCTGATTTTGATTGTTTTGCGTAGATTGCCCGGATTTCGTGGAAATATTGACGAAAAGGACATCTGAAACGGTAATTTGGGCTGATTGGAAGGTGAGTAGACTGCTGAAGCCTTGCAAAAAGCCAGATATGGTAATATTTGCGAGTTTGAGTGTGGAGTTGGCAGTGATTACCATCAAACTGTAGTATTTAAAGCGCTGACAGGCCGCAGAAGGTGCAAAAGTGCCTGTGGTGTATACATTTCCCTGGTCATCTGTCATTTGACTGGTAGTGGTGTTGAGGGCTCCAGCAGGACAGTAGGTGCATTTGGGAGTCGCACAGCCCTGAATCAGTGTGGAATTCCCTAAAATCGTCACATTCGCTATAGTGACTCGCCCGTGGATTGTCAATTGCAAGGGGTTTAGATTGTCGAAGAGCAGTGTGACCCTGCCCAGACAGCTTTCTCCGCAGTCAGCGTTGGTAATAGTCAGAGAAGTAGAGTTGGACAGGTACAGTTGTAAGTCGGAGTACTGAGTCCAGGTCTGCAAAGTGCTAGAAGCAGCAGTGGACTGGAGCCAATGGAGTCCTGGCAATAGCTGGATTGTTGTGGAGGAAAAGACCCTGCAGAGGAGGGCTGTGGAGAGGGAGTCCAAGGGGTTGGAGAGAGTGCCTGTGCCTTCTGGGTTGGACGTTGGGGAAACTATATAGACCGCAGGACTGCTTCTACTAGTGTGGTCCTTGTCAGGGAAGCACAGGCTTGGTACCAGTGGATGTATGTGGAAGTGGACGGGACAGACACTCACACAGCTCCGATAGAGGTGGAAAGTGCCCACTTCACAGTTCACACAGCCACTTCCATCACTTAGTCCGCAGTCCAGACAGTGTCTCGGCTTGACTGTGCATGTGGAATTAGGACAACGTCCACTACTAAAGCCACAGGCGAGTATGTTACAGTCAGTCATACAGAAGCTAAAACTCGAGGCGAAACTAGTGGATGTGCACTTCGAAGATTTCACTGCGCATATACTCGTATAGGCAAAAGGCACAGTGAAGTTGCCTATCGATAGATGGAAAAATAAAGCTGCCTGTCGCAAGCCCAGGTTTGTGCACTGCGGCAATCCAGCCATTTGATCATAATTGCAGTCTGGAACAAGGCAAGAGGGCTTGCAGGAGCCGTATTCTGAATTATGGCAGTCAGGGGCACAGCCGCAATCCAGTCCATCCCAGGCACAGGCAGCTGAGTAGCAGACAGAGTCGCAAAGTCCGTTTCCGAGCATAGAGGCGAAACAGCCAGAGGCACACTGACCCTGTCTAGAACTTACACAGAGGCTACTATCGAAGCCACATAGAGCTGTATTACACAGTGAGTCACACACAGAATTGGCTAAAAGGTCTGTTGTGCACCCAGGCGAACAGTCGCAGTCATACAAGTCCCACTGACAGGCTGAGTTGTGACACTCAGTTTGGCACAGTCCGTCCCCGACCATATAGCTATAGCAGCCCGCACTACAGGCTTGTGTCTGACAGTCTCCCAAATCCGCATTGCAAGCGGCACTGAGGCACTCTGAGTTGCAGATCCCATTCCCCAACATAGGCGCCAGACCTATGTAGGACTTACAGCCCTTCGCACACACTCCACAGTCCCCTCCATCCCACCCACAAACCGCTGAGTTGCATTCACTCTCACACACTAAATTCCCTGGCATAGTGTTGTTGCAACCTGTAGCCAGACAGGCTGCATAGCAGTCGCTAGCGTCTGAGAAGTCTGCTGCAGGGGAAGAGTCGAATCCACACGCTGATAGCATACACAGTGAGTCACAAATACTGTCGCCCGCCCAGCCAGAGGGACAGGAAGAACACCTCCAAGTCGCAGAGGAGAGAATTGGCAGCAGAGCCGCCCACTTCCAACTCACCATTAAATAGGTCTGGGCTAATAGACAATTCCATCTGTTAGCCTAGGTGTTAGCCCAAAGCAAGGAATAGCCTATAACTGCACCCATTCTAACTGCAAATGTAGCTACTGCAGACCAGCCCTACTATTTCAAGTCGTATTTCCCTCCCTCCTTCCTAATTACGGACTAATTGTCACTCTACCCTCCGCAGACGAGGGTTCACAGAGGATAGGCGAGTTGTCAGGGGGCTGCAGGAAGCTAGGGACTTCGTCTATCGCCAGAGCACTGCTTTTTTCCTGCTGAATTGCGCTTCTTGAGAGCGCTTTCGGCAGTACTCGGTATCTCCACCCGGTCAGCAAGTGTCTGAGTTTCCCCACTTGCAAAGTGATGATTTTCCAATTGGCAAGGACGACTCTATACCCCCAATAGGCCAAGAAATAGGCATTTAAGCCCACAATTAGTATGAAAATGGATATCAGTGCCCAGGAAGACAGGTCTCCAGACAGACTATACAGTCCTCCATACACTGTGGCTCCGCCCACCAGTATCCCCCTTAGTTCCAGCTCGTCCATGGCGGACTCGATGTAAGGAGCGTGTTTGCTTTGCAGAGCGAAGGCCGCTAAAATGACAAGCAGGGCGCTGAGGGCCTGGACATAGGTGGAAACGTTACCAAGAAACACTGTTATTGCGATAATTGTCACTTTTCGGTATAAAATCAGCAGTTCCCAGTAGAATTTCTCCCTTTCGTAGCCATTGTATAGGAAACCGAGACGCAGACGAAGCGTAGTCTGACCTAATCGGTTCCTTTCCCTGATCAAATAGGCTAGGCAGAGCGTAGGCAGTCCCAGTCCCCACACAACAATGCTCGGCAAGGCCACCGAAAGTGCGTATTTGAGGTGAACTGAGTCCCAGCAGCGGATATTGAGGCAGGAAGTGAGCCAGTACTGGCCGGGGTCCAGCTGCTTGCAGTAGAAAAAGGCGAACATCAGCTTCACCAAACTAGGGTGGATGAGGAAGAAAAACACCACTGAAGTCGTCACCAGTTCATTCTTCAAATAGCTGTATTTCCTCGTAACCAACGCAAACGGCAGCCACCAAACCGCCCCCAGCAGCCACATCAGCAGCGGCAAAAAGCTCAGCAGCACAATCTTCATCCTAACCGCATTCCCCTGGTCCTCCTGTCCCTCCGACTGGAAGAAACAGTCAATGGAAAAGACCTGGTCACTCACATTCCCCACAACTTGCTGCGTCTGTATGAAGGAGTGGAGGTACGAAGGCCAGTTCAGGTCGAAGTTCGCAGTCATCATGATGAGTTGCAGGTAGTTGAGCAGGACTTTCATGTAGATGGAGAAGTAGGAACTGGTCCTGTAGGCGGATTTGATGGCTGTGGCGACTATTATGACCAAAGCAAGCAGAAAGGCGCAGCCCACTCCTATGGTGCGCAGTAAGTTGGTAACGAAGGAGGGACAGAGACCGCATTCGTGCTGGTTGAGACGGCTGAAGCCGGAGAGACAGCCGTTGCAGAGGTTGCCGTAGTAGCCTGTAGCGCAGTTCCCCGTCAAAGACAAATTCCCTGGAGGCGCAGGCGACCCCACGCAAGCAGGCTGATACGGACAAAGCCAGAAAGTGTCCGAATGCACACTAGAGCGCCAGTAGCCTGCGCGAGGCACCATAGTGAAGTTCCCATAGCAAATAGCCTTGGCACTGCAGTCCTGACAGCTAGTTTCCGGGGACAGGCTGTACTTCCCTGCAGGACAGACGAGACACTGATTTTCAAAGCGACTTTCGCCCATTACACAGGCCCGCATGAGTGCTTTGACCCCTACAACTTGATTATAGGTGGCGTTGTCTTGGGCTGCGGCTTGCTTGGAGACGTCAATAGCAGTAGTAGATATGTGGAAGTAGGCAGTAGACAGCGGATTCGCCGAGATTCCAAAAGCCACAAAGGCAAAAGTGCCATTTACCGCTACAACCGCAGTGACTCCAAACAAATTCACGTCCTGATTTGTCACTAACAAAGCCGCAGCAGCACTGTTTTCAGTGGTCACCACCTGTCCGTAGTGGTCTGTCACGCTGGCCAGCAAGCTTTGGGCTGCTAGTTGGCCGCTGGCCATGTTGAATAGCGTTGCTTCGGAGTCACTGTCTGCTTGCAGAGATCCATTGCCGGTTAGGGCGGAAATGCGGATTCGCACGGGGAAACTGGCGAAATCGGGACCATACGCGGCTTTTCCACTCCTAAAGACCGAGTTAGTGACTTGCGGCATAGAGTCCGCCCAATACACACTTCCCCCGGCCACCGCCGCCGAGTTATTCCGAAACTCACACTCCTCTATTTTAAACTCACAGCCCCCCGCTCTACCCGCACACAACAGCGCCAGCGCCCCTCCATTGCCCACATCCGCTCTACAGTCTTCAAACCGACTTCCATAGAATCGCCCGTCCATGTCACTGATATAGACCCCTCCAGTGTGAGAACTTAGGTTGTGAAAGGAGCAGTTGTGGAAGACGGAGGTGGAGTCGGGGGACTGGATGGGGCCGCCGAGGAGGAAGACTGCAGGGCCTTTTTCGGAGAATAGGCTGGAAAAGCGGCAGGAGGTCAGGGAGAGCTGGGTGCAGCCGTAGCAGTAGAGTCCGCCGTAGGACGCATTTGCGGATAGTCCGTGATTCCGAGATATCGATACATTTAGTAGGTTCAAATAGGTCAAATCGGCTGCTACAATTCCGCCCCCTGTGAATTCCTCCAGGACTAGATTTGTCGCATTGCCCATGCCGCTAGTCCACGCCAGCACTCCCCCGAACTCGAACTCCGTCCCTATTTCCCGCATTTCAGAGTCACTAATAGCAAAAACGCTCCCTGCGTTTGAAAGCACTATAGGGCCGTTTCGAGCTGATATACGTGCAAAAACGCACCCTGAAATAGTAAAAGAAGAACTCAGGGCGTACAGAAATCCACCGGCACTGGAAGTCGACAGGTCCGATATTGAACTGTTTCGCACCACGAACGCCGACTCCAGAGCACTGTAAATGAAAGGACTCGACAGGCCAATATGTCTCGAAATAGTGCTAAAACTGACAGAGACGACTGAGAAGTAAGCAGACAAACCTGCAGTTTTGCGACCAGTATTGGCCTGGAAGTGGCACAAGGACAGGGCTAAATTGCCTGAAATCACCACTACTGTGCCAGAGTCGCCGCTGTCGTTTTCCACAAAAGTGGCGCTGAGCACTGTACTATTGGCCGAAGAGCCAAATAGGAAGATAGCGGCTCCTCTCTGCCCGGCTTTATTCCTGCGGAAGACTCCATTGGTGATATCAACCCTGGACTCCTGTTCAATGTAGACCCCGCCGCCGTGCATTCCGGCCCAGTTGTCCTCGAAGACACACCCCTCGCACCTCATTTCCGACCCCCCGCTCAGGAACACTGCTCCTCCTAAGGAGCTGTTGCCTGCCCTAAACACAGTCTCGGTGTATGCAAGCTGAGTGAGTGTAGTGCAGTGCAGGGCCGAGCCTTGGTTCCCTGCATAGAGTGACTGTGCATCAGTCATTTCGGTCCTGTCGAGGTTCCAAATAGTGGCGAAGTTCCCTAAATAGCTGTTGTTGCGGGTCGAAACGGACTCAGCGCCGTTCGGATTGGTGACTTTTATAAGAGAAAGTCCACTGTTCGCCACCAAAGTGGAATCTAATAGGTGGAAAACAGGGTAAAGCTGAGGCACTGGGGAAACCACTATCAGTCCTGATCCAGTCGCTATGTTATTCCGAAATGTGCAGTTCCCTACAGTCAAAGACCCAGACAGGAAATAGAGTCCAAGCAGTGCTTCCTTCGCTGCATTCCCCTCAAACACACAATTCTCCACAGTGCTATTGGGGTTAATATACGACTTGGGATCTAAATACAGCGCCAAGCCGACTCCAAATGAGGTGTTATTGTGGAATTGGCAGGCGGAAATAGTGAGAGACAGAGGCACTGGAGCCAGGACGATGTTGGAAAGGTACACAATTGCTCCGTCTCCGCCTTGGTTGTTGGTGAATAGGGAGTGAGAGATGGAGATGTAGGACCAGGTGTTGTTCACCATGGGCAGGAAGTAGACTATGGAGCTCGCTTTCAACAGGTTGTTATGAAACACGGAATTCACTATGACCAGTGCGAACCCTGCTGTCACCTGCAGCACTGGGCCGATTGACACCGTCCCCTCGACCCTAACGCCTTCAAGCCTGACCTCCGCTTCCCCAGTGAGCGCAAACACCATCAAGCCTGTGCCAGTCTTGGCAGGGTTCGTCACTCCCCTCACAGTCAAGTCCTTCAAATCGACCTGTCCCGCTGACACCAGGGTGAGGCAGGTCCCTCCCGACACAGAGGGAGCAGAGAAGTCACTCATAGAGAAGCGAGATAGGACGAAAGGTCCAGTATGGAGGGAGGCGCGGAAGCCTCCGAAGCCTGTGTTGAGTGCGGAAGAGGTCAGTGTGCCTTGCAGACAGGTGGAGTTGCTGTACTTCCCGTCGTGAATAGTCGCGTTGTAGCACTGATTGAAGGAAATCGGCACCGCGCAGCCCAAAAGCGTCACTCCAATAGTCGATTTGGACAAATAAACGCCCAATTTCCCTATAAGGTCCGAAATAACGACTGTAGCCGGGGACACAACTCCCTGTCCGTCCCCACTGTTGCCTACATCCAGCAGGTCCATCTCCACATTCACCAACTTGGAGAAGGCTATTAGACTGCCCCCTGCGTAGGAGTCCCTAATAAGGGTGCTACTCACATAAGTCCAGAGCTGGGGGACTGCAAGTGTGAGCCGAGAACCTGAAATTGTGGTAAATCGGGCAAAAGTGCCGTGTTTTTCAGAGTCGGAAAGGCGGGGATTGGTGGAAGAAGCAGTAATCAGGGCGTAGGAAGAGAGACAGGACAGGAAAGAGAGGGAACTCAGGAGGATGTTCAGGCCTGGGCCGGACACAGATATGGCAATCAGGCTGCCAGCGGGCGGATCTAGGGAGGCTCTAGGCACTGCCGCCACATTTCGAAAGGAACAGTCCCGAATTGAAATGTGACTATGGTAGAAATCGCTCAAATCCGGGGTCAGGGCTAAAATCCCTGTCGGCGCTATGCGCAGGAGGTAGTTTTCCACATACACAAAGCTGAAAGCACAGTGGTCGAGAGAGATAGAAAAAGCCACTAATACGCTAATTAAGGACCCAGACTGAACAATACTATCCGAAAAATCGCAATTCTGAAAAATCACATTTCTAATCCCATTCACTGATAAAAACCCGTACTGAATAAGGTCGGATTTCAACTCAAAGCCGTTATTTAGTAAAGTTACCTTAACTCGCTGGAGTAGGATAGAGCCGGGTTCGTATGTAGTGCCGTTTTGCCCTGTGAGGACGGAGTTGGAACTGTTCTGCTGGATTACTGCATTGGGGATGAATTGGCCGGAGAGGAAGGCAGTTTGAGAGGATTGAGTGGAGATATTGGACATTTGGACGTCAATAAGGTGCAAATGGCCGGATTTCAGGGAGATTAAACTGCCCAGTCCTTGGCTAAACCCGGTAATTGTGGTATTGGAAAGGGTGAAAGAGGCGTTAGTAGCAAGGTAGAAGAAGGAATAATAGCGAAACCGCTCACAATCGCTAGGAACGGCATAGGAACCCAACGGGTAAACCAGGCCTTGGTCATCCGTGGCTTGGCTAGTCCCTGGGTCGATACTGAGTACAGCGCAGTATAGACATTTGGGACCAGTGCAGTCCTGCACTAGTGTGGAGTTCCCAAGCAGGGTTAAGTTGGCAATTGTGACTTGGCCGTGGATTGTGACCTGCACAGGACTGAGGTTCTCGTACAGCAATAGGACTGGAGCTGAGTGGTGTTCTGCCTTTGTGATAGTGAGGGAGGTGTTAGTGAACAGGTAGGGAAGCAGTTGACCCCAGGCTTGCAGAGTGCTGGAAGCTGCCACTAGCTTCAGATAGTGCAGTCCAGGCAGGAGCTCTATCCTAGTGTGGTTAAAGGCCCTGCAGAGGAGGGCTGTGGAGAGGGAGTCCAAGGGGTTGGAGAGAGTGCCTGTGCCTTCTGGGTTGGACGTTGGGGAAACTATATAGACCGCAGGACTGCTTCTACTAGTGTAGTCCTTGTCAGGGAAGCACAGGTCTGGTACCAGTGGATGTATGTGGAAGTGGACGGGACAGACACTCACACAGCTCCGATAGAGGTGAAAAGTGCCCACTTCACAGTTCACACAGCCACTTCCATCACTTAGTCCGCAGTCCAGACAGTGTCTCGGCTTGGAAGCACAGGACTCAAGCGGGCAATAGCCAGCACTGTACCCACAGCCCAGTTTATCGCACTCTGATATACAAGTGGCCTGACTTTGCGTAAATTTGGTACTTGTGCACATGCTATTCGTCCCTCCACAATTCCCTTTATAGGTCAAAGGCACTGAAAAGTCGCCTATTCCGAGGTGGAAAAACTGAGAAATAGTCCTCAAACCTGTATTTGGACACTGGGAAAAGCCGGGCATTTGGTCATAATTACAGTCTGGAACAAGGCAAGAGGGCTTGCAGGAGCCGTATTCTGAATTATGGCAGTCAGGGGCACAGCCGCAATCCAGTCCATCCCAGGCACAGGCAGCTGAGTAGCAGACAGAGTCGCAAAGTCCGTTTCCGAGCATAGAGGCGAAACAGCCAGAGGCACATTGACCCTGTCTAGAACTTACACAGAGGCTACTATCGAAGCCACATAGAGCCGTATTACACAGTGAGTCGCACACAGAATTGGCTAAAAGGTCTGCCGTGCACCCAGGCGAACAGTCGCAGTCATACAAGTCCCACTGACAGGCTGAGTTATGACACTCAGTTTGGCACAGTCCGTCCCCGACCATATAGCTATAGCAGCCCGCACTACAGGCTTGTGTCTGACAGTCTCCTAAGTCAGCGCTGCAAGCTGCATTCAAGCATTCAGAGTCACATACTCCATTTCCCAGCATATCTGTCATGCCTATATATCACTTACAGCCTGCAGCACACACTCCGCAGTCCCCTGCATCCCAGGCACAAACTGCAGAGTTGCAGGTCGTATCGCAGAGACCATTGGAGAGCTGGGGAGCTGAGCAGCCTGTGGATAGGCAGGAGAGGTAGCAGTCGCTTTGGGAGAGGGAGGCGGGGGAGTCCCAGTTGCAGGGGGAAAGCATACAGGGCAAATCACATACTCCATCTCCCCGCCAGTCCTCCATACAACCCACGCATCTCCCTTCCCAGGCACTGACTCCCACTACATAGACCAGCCACCTCGTTACCATCATCTTTATTACCCTCAATCCCCTATCTTCCTACCTCTTACGGCGGAATATGGCCACAGAATCTTCTAGATCTAGCCTCACTTCCACGCCCGGAATTACGCCTAAAGAGCTAATTCGCAGCTGCTTGGACCTGCATACATCTATATGGAACCTACATAGGACAGCCCGGGTGGTATCGGAACCACTCCTCTAGGCAGGCCTTGTGAAAGACGTGTCTGCAGTCCGTTTTTATCACTTCCACGTCTCGCTCTAGCCTGGCTGGAGGTTACCCCACTATGCAGATGGCACAGTCTGCGGATCCGAACTCTATCATTTCTGAATCGAAGGGCTGACTTGCAAGTTCTCTCCTAGGAGATAGAATGGGACGGGTATCCGCATCTAGAGGACTATTGAACAAAAGTCTGACAGGCTTTAACTGCGCAGCCTGGAGAATGATAAGGAAGACTAGCGGAATTGAGCTATATATGCGATACCAGAGAAATAGGTAAATGTACGGAAAGTCCGCACTTGCAGGGTAGTAAATATCCTTGGAATAGCAGTCGCCCTGGTCATATCCACAAGTAGACATGTTGCAAGGTAAGTCACAAAGGCGATTACTCAGCTTTTCCGGGGCACAGCCAGGAGCACAGTCTAAAGAGGCGGCAGGCAGAGGAGGAGCAGAGCAGTCGCCCTGGTCGAGTTGGCAGGCAGTGGAGTTGCAGGGCAGGTCGCAGGCCTGGTTATTGAGGAGTTCAGGCCAGCAGTTCGGAGCGCACAGCGCCTCTGAGCAGAGGGCAGGCGGATCCAGCATCACCGAGCAAAGTGCACGCTGAACCGTCTCCGCAGTCTGCTCGCCCTGGAACGCCTCCCCACACAGGTACAAGGTACGGTCAGGAGAGAAGGAGACGAAATCGCGCTGGGCACGCTCTAGCAGGAAGTTGGAAGAAGTGAGGGAAAAGGAAGGGTGGAAAGAGGCTTGGAAGCACTGGTTTACGATGGCAGGGTCGATGCCTGCCTTTGCATACCCCTCAGAACAGTCCCTTGTGCAGTTTAAGCACTCTGCCACCCAGGTCTCCATGTAGTCCAAGTACTGGGAAAAGGTGTAATTCCCTTCACGTATACATTCCTGTCTGATGACTTCCTGTAGAAACCCAATTCCTTGGCGAGAGCAGTATCTGCCTCCACCCAAACAATTCTTCACAGCGGCTGTATAGACTCCGCAGCTTTCGCACTCGAGCACTACGTAGAAAGGCCTGTAGGTGAGGTAGGGGGAGAGAGTGCGCAGGGCTTGGAGGGAGCTGTGGAGGGAGTGGGAGTAGTAGGGGAGACTGGTGAGGACTAGTTCGAGAGAGGGGCGAGAGTAGCGTCCTGCGCCGAAGGTAATATTCAGACTGAGGAAATTCGAAGCTCGCATAATGCGTAGTCCATCCTCCCTCCTGACCAATAGCGCAGGGATATCTGCCGTCTGCTGGTTAGACCCCATCGTCACCAGTCCCTCATCCACATTATCATAAACCACCACTGCAATCGCCCCAGCCTTCTGCGCGTTTATAGTCTTCGCAATGAACTCGCAGTCTCCCCGCTCCAGCACAAATATATAGCGGTCCTGCGGACTCAACCGCACGTCATAGGCTTGGCAGAGTCTGGAAGGAACCTTCACAGCCACGCCGTGCATATAGCCGCCGTAGGGCACTGCACTGAATTCCGCAGCCTGCGCTTCTATGGAGAAAACCTGCTCTCCTGCGGACTGCACACTTACCTGGACCTTGCCTGTGCTGAGAGGTAGCAGAGCCCACCACATGCACTGTAGAAACGCCATTATAGCCTAGGATTGACTATGAGATATATATGGGAGAGCTCGAAACCATTGAACTGCTCGAGGAAGTGATGAAGACCTTGCAGAAGCCGCCACCCAAGCCAGCTTTTGGGAAGTCTGGCAGTCTAGCGGACCTAGAGGACCTGTTTTCCAGTGGAAGTGAGGCAGAGGAAAGTGGAAGTGAAGGGCAAGACACAGACGCAGTACTAGAACTGCTGGAGCAGACAATGCAGGGAGCACCCCCTTTCAAAGCAGCAAAGCAAGCGCTAGTTGTACACGAGGAAGCCAGACCTGAAGCAGCCCACCTCATTCCCGAGGCATTAACTACAACCAATAGCCCTGAAATCCCCTCAATCCCTCACCCCAGCGAAGTCTCCGAAGCCTGCCTTTCCACCCTCAACCCCACCGACTTCACATCTCAAGTCGTCCTTTCCGAGGCTGAACTGCCTATATCTGAGGCTCAGCTGGAAGCCATTACCGCGCTGAGAGAGTACTACAGGTCTGCTGAGCAGGACAATAGGCTGTAATAATGGCAGCCGTGACCTCTGAGATCATCTCAAGGGTGTCACGGTATAAGGACCAGAACACTGAGGATGTCGTGGAGGTGACGAGTACTATCAAGGTGGAGCGGAGGAAGGTGCTCACTAATGATGATATCGAGAGAAGACGTCACATTGCCAAATTCGGCCTCTCCGAAGGCGCCGAAATGGGCAACACTGAGGGCGCTTTCTACGTGGAAGACAAAGAAGTCTTCTTCGAGAAACCCTTCCAGCAGAACTCCGAAGCCGCAGTGACGACTTACAACATGAACAAAGCCAGGAAGGACAAACTCATCAGCATTGAAAGGAGGGAGAGAGACCTGGAAGCCGGCCGTCTCGAAGAAGAGAAGAAGACTCGCGACCGCAACCCCGAAGCCGACAAATTCATCAGCGTGAAAGTGAGCAACCTCCCCGAAACCTTCAGCCAAGCCGAACTCCACGGCCTCTTCAGCAAGGCAGGCGACGTAAAGAAGCTCTACATCCCTCAGAGCAAAAACGAGGGCTCCAAGCCAGACTTCGCCTTCGTGCACTACGAAAGGAGAGAACAGGCCTTGAGGGCGATTTCGATGTTCAACAACTTCAAGATGGAGCCGAACATCCTCACTGTGGAGTTCGCGTCCACTGGGCCGCAGCGGCGCGGGCCGCCCCCAGGGCACAAGAAAAGCGGCTTTCGCAAGTAGGTAACCTTAGGACAGTCTGCAGGCTGTACAGCTGTTATTAGATGGCGGATAAGCGACTGAAGCTGATGACAGGGTCGCTGCGGCGACCCTTGTTCCGCTACGTGCAGTCGCTATACATTTCCTACTACCCCTACAGTCCGGTGCAGGGCAAGCACTTCTTTGATAGAGTGCTGGGGCTTTGTCGCAAGTATGAGAAGCGGAGATGGGTTGATGAGTACGCCTGGAAAGCCCAAATCTTCAACTCCTACGAACCCGACAAGCACCACACCTGCCAAATCAAGTTCATCGACGGCTCCACCTACAGCACAGTCTACTCCAACACTGATTTCAACTTCTTCGTCCTGCAGCTCCGTATGCTCAACGACAAGCTAGAGGACAAGCGCTCTGCCCAAGGCCACGATGACGAGCCCGAGGACATGGACACGCCTACTTAGGTTAGGGATATATGAAAAAGCTGTCGGAGTTGTTGGCGAGGGTCACGAGTGATGAGGACCGCACGGCGGAGGCAAGCAAGGCCGAGCCCAGTTCGGAGGACTTCGAGACACTCTCCAGGACCACGCAACGTAGTCACGAAACTCTGCGTCCCCGCCGCACTCTGCCCCTCACCCGTCCCCAGCGTCTCTGGTTCCGCTGCCGAGCAGCAGTGCGCACAGTGCTCATTCTCAACCGTCTCGCCCACGACATCAAGCGCTTCGGCCTGGGCCGCAACCAATACGCAGACGAATTCGCTCGAGACGAACTCACACTGCCGACTCCGCAGGCTGACAGGTACCTGTTTCTGCCCGACAACAACTTCTTGCGGGTATGGACGTGGATCATTTTCATGCTTATGGTGTATTCGGCTTTCATCCTGCCATACCGGGTATGCTTCGAAGATGATGGAGTGACGGATTGGACGAGCATCGATTTGGCGACGGACGGTCTATTCTTCCTGGATATATTGGTGACTTTTAACAGTGCGGCGCAACTGAGTGATGACACTCTGCTCACAGAGCGCCGCAGTCTGGCCAAGCGCTACCTCCTTTCCTGGTTCACATTCGACCTGATCGGTTGTCTGCCGTTTTCCCTGCTGGACCTACTCAACGCCAACACTGTCACAGGCAAGTACAACACTCTTCTCCGACTTTTGAGACTGCCCAGACTGTACCGCGTGACGAGGATTTTCCGAGTGACGAAGGTGTTCAAGACACTTCGAAGGAGTGAAACTGTGAAACGGGTAATAAAGCTGCTGAACATGAGTTCGGGGATATTGAGACTTGTGCACTTTGGGGTCGCTGTGATTATTGGAGTGCATGTGGCTGGGTGCTTTTGGTACTTGCTGGCTAAGATAGAGGGGTTCACTCCTGACACATGGGTGGTGAGAAGCCGCCTGGGAGACAGCGGCAACTTCATGCTCTACCTCAACGCCGTTTACTACGTCTTTACCACTGTCACCACTGTGGGCTTTGGAGACATCGTGCCAGGAACATCAGTAGAAATGATCTGCGCGATGTTAGTAATGGGCTTCGGAATCGCTTTCTACTCCTATGTGGTTTCCAACCTCAGCACTATTCTTTCCACACTTGACAGCAGGTCAGAATTCATCAAAGCCCGCCTACAAGCACTCAACGAGTTTGCGCAGGAAACACACCTGCCGAAGGAACTGCACAACAGCATAAGACGTCACATAACTCTGACCTACCAGCACTTCAAGCTCTCCGCCTTCACCCGAGACGCCCTAGTCAACGAACTGCCAGCGTACTTAATGAACGAAGTCTCCCTGCACATGCACAAAAAAGTCGTGGACCAGGTCATCTTTTTCCAGGACAAAAATCCGACTTTCCTCTCATTCATTATCCCGAAACTTAAGTCGGAAACGCTGCGAATTGGGGAATTTCTGTACCGCCAGGGCGACTACGCGGATGAGATGTACTATTTGACAGTGGGAAGAGTGCATCTGAAGACTGATGATGCGATAGTATTCAAGACGTACATCCAAGGCAGCTACTTCGGGGAAATCGAGTTACTAACTGACAGTGAACGAGAATGCACGGTGCAAATTTGCTCGCCACAGGCCGAGTTCCTGTCCCTCTCCAAGTCCAACTTCCACAAAGTCATGAAGGAGTTCCCCGACATCGGCAAGGAAATCCGCCAAACTGCGCATTTGAGAGCTATTCGGAATGACGAAGCGCGCAAATTCGCTATTGTCGCAGCCAAGCCTTCAGCAGTTGTCAGACAACAGGGAAGAAAGTTCACTAATGTAGGGAGAAGGGCGTCTGCGCAAGAAGGGGAAGGCAGGGAGGAGAAGGAAGAGCATGAGAAAGCGGTGCACTGGGCGGAGGGCACAAGAGCAGTCCTCAGGCCTCCAGCCTACAGAAAAGTGTCCAGCACTGGCATACTCAAGAAATCCGCCAAGAACTCACAAGTGTCCTCAACAATCTCGACCAGAGAACACACTGCCCGCGCTCTACACATCCGCAGTTCCTCCGAACCTCGCGAATCCCAACCAGACGACATCCTTTCTCCCAAGTTAGACACTCTGCAGTTGCCGCTGCTACGGCCGGTGGTGAAGTTGAAGCCTGTGAAGGAAGAGCCTGCGATTTCTCCGCATATTGTGCAGCTGATTGCTGCTTTGCAGGGCAAAGAGGAAGCGCTGTTGCAGAGCCTGGAGCTGTCGCTGAGCATGCTCAGGTCTGTCTCGCAGTCGCAGGAAGTGGCGAATGAACAGCTTACGAAGCTCCTTTCCCGCTCAGTTACCCTAGGTAAGGAGCAGCCATAAGGCCGCAGTGAGTACGCCTGCAGCTTCAAGAGTCTCATTGCCCGCAAGGTGCCCCGCCTGCGTGATAATGTTGATCTTCGCAGTCAGGTCTTCTTCCATATACCGAGTGAGTCGAGTATTGCTGTTCTTCGCAGTCACTACAAGGATATAGCTGGTTGTAGGTATTAGACCTTTCACCACCAGCGAAGTAGTAACGTTAGGAGACACTGCTGTACTTGCGACTAGTTTCGAAGTGAGGTTAAAGGCGTTGAGGAAGTTGGACACTTGTCGAGGGGAGGGGATCATTTCAATGTCGGGGATGACTTCTGCGTATACTGTGCCTGGGGTCGTGCAACTGAAACTCACAGTCACGTTTTCCTTTGTGATGGAAGTGACGTTAGGCAGGAGGATCCACTCCGGACGAGGGTTGGACACCACTACAAGTGTACTGGATATAACAGTCGCAGGGTCTAAAGTCAGTCCTTTCCCCGCCAATAGTCCGTTTAATTCACTTGTCACAGTCATATACCTCACCCTGTCTGCAGGCGAGGGAGGCGGAAACTGAGGATCACTCAAAATCGTGAACGTGGCTTTATTCGCATCCGCCAGTCTTCGACTTTGCGTCGTCGCCAGCACCAGTCTGCTTATCAGCTACTGAGAAGCCTTGGGCAGCGCTAATTGCTTGACTATAACAGGCATTAGAATTTGCTCCACAGCGCCAGCGGCCGGCGCAGCTGTGAAGGTCACTGTGAAGCTGACAGAGTCGTAGAGGTCTGAGTGGAATGTACCTGCGGTGGAGTAGGGAATTGCGAATACGTCCAGCATGTAGTTGTCGTTCATGTCCTTCATTATCCCATAAAGGACGTAGTCGCTTTCCGCCACTTGGTTTGAAATCCTAAAATCGTACCTGAAGTCATTCCCTATATACACAGTATTCGCAGTCGCCGCCATTTCCAGCGCCAAGGAGTCATTAGACGGCTTCACCATCCCTCTCTCCCCATATATATACAGGAAAGTGCAGGCCTCTGTAGTCTGCAGCGTTATATCAGTGTATAAGTGTCCTCTCGGATTTGCGATGATAAAAGCAGCGATTTCAGGGGGCGTGTCGTCGTAGTCCGTCATGGCCATGTAGAGAATTGAGCGACTCAGGGCGAAGCAGCATGTGGAATGGAGGGAAACGCTCATAGTGGCTGTACGAGCCTCGGTAGTATTGGTGACGTAGATAGAGAAAGTGGCGACTGAGGATCCGGGTGTAAAGCTAGCGACCGTGGGAGTAACAGTAGACACAGAGCAGGTGAAGCTTATATCAAAGGCGACAAGCGGCACCACATCCAACACGATTTTCAGCGGCACACTGGTTTTCCCCAGGTACAGCGTGGGCACTGTGGGGACGTTTATAGTGAAGAGGTGCTTCGGATCTACCTTTAGCAGGGTATTTGCAATGCCTGTGTATAGGCCCATGTCATCTCCTACGATGGTCCACTTTATCAGGTAGTTGCCTTCGCGGACTAAGGGGCTGGTCGCAAGGGTGAACTCCGCTGAAAAGTCCCCTATGCTGAAGTTAATAGGGTTTGGTGTAACTACCAGTCCAGTGGTGTTATGGTCCCCAATCAGGACTGGTATAAAGGAGAGAGTCTGTCTGGACGGCAGTTTCTCACTGTCCATATGCAGTGTGAGTTTCACTGCGACTCCCGGAGTGAGCAGGACAACCTCATTATCCAGTCCTACGAGGACTTGGTGTTTGGAAGTGGTGAGAGTCAGGGTATCATTCCCACTCTCCGTGCCGTAATTTCGGGCTATAATAGAGCTTGTTGCAGGGTTGTAAAGACTTAGAATTAAAGCATTAGTCGTCCCTGGAACGGATGGAGATTTCAGATTTGTGACTTTCAGAGAAATCGTTTCTCCTGCTGCAGTGGCAGTCAGCCCAGTCACCACTACTGCATTTTCACTAGGATTCGAGCAAGTTCCTGTCCCAGAGATCCACGAACTAGTCGGAGTACTCGCAAGGCTTCCACTGCAGTTGTACTTTTCTCCGAACCCCAAAGCCTGATTCGTGAATTCTTCCGGAAGAGTGATCCAAAGCTGAGCTCCGACAGCGCCTGGCACTGAAACCGCAAACACAAAGGTGTAGTTCGCTAGTGCTTTGATGTTGTTGTCTGAAAGACTAATACTCTTTATCCAGAGGTAGGAGGGAGATGCAGTGATTGTGGGAACCAGTGGGGAACTTTTAATGTCGACAATTGCACCTGCGGAGTTCAGAATGGAGACTGATAAGCCGGCTACTGGACCTGCGGTGCCAGGGTTCTTTACTCCCGAAACTGTCACATTAAACTGCGTTTTCGCCGCTAAAGCCCCAAAGCCGCTCACTACCAAATACCCTCGCAAACTCGGATTTGCACAGGCCACTTCCAACGTGTCATTATTGTTCGCCGCAGTACTGTGACAACGCACATCTCCTAACACACCCGGGTAGTCTGGAGGAAACCAAAGAAGCAGACTAGAAGTCTTGTTGAGTGCTGAGTCCGCTGTAAGAGTGAATTGATACGTAGCGATTTCAGCTGCAGAAAGTGGAGATATGGAGAGAACAGCAGCCAGTTGGGAAGTGCTTGCAGGAGCCGGGGCAAAGGTGAAGTTGAAGGACGCAGGCGTGGTGCAGACTACCAGTCCCAGCCATGTAATTGCGATTTTGAACTTGGAGTTCGCTGAAGTCACTGGCGGAACAGTCAATCTAGGTATTTCCAGAGTCAATTTCGACCCTGCGGAGTACCTCACAACCGGCTGAATTGTTAATATATTCGACGCTTGAATGCAACTTTTGTACTGATAGTTCAAAATGCAATTCGTGGGAGTAAGCACTGGTAGTGAAATCTCCCCGGGAAAGGTAATCTGCAAAAGGCCGTCATTAGGCACAGAAGTCTGCAGAGTGAAAGTCATAGCGAAGTCTGCGATAGCGCCCGCAGTGGCTGGGAAGAAGGTAATAAGAGGAGTGGAGGCGTTCACTGGGACGGCTGCTAAGGTCATGTTGAGGGTGGGACCTTTGAGTTGCTGCGAAATGATGCAGGCTCCGGAACTGACTTTTACTTGGAAGGAAGGAGTGATGGGCACGTCGGCGTTTTTTATGACTCGGACGTTCATACTAAAGGCTGTTCCTTTGGCCACTGGAGCGTATTGGCTGAGAGTGGCTGTGAGGGACACGGGGTCCACAGTGCACAAAGTCTGCAAAGCCGCAGAAATATCCCAAATATTCATAGAAAAGTCGCATCTCGCCTTAGATAAATCAAACCCCGCCGGGAAAATAACGTCTATCGTCGACCCCTGCGGATAAGTACTATTCGCCAGTATGGAAAAGGTGTAAGTCACATCCCACCCCAGTCTGCTCAAACTCGTACTTCCCACCGTGAAGCCCAGCGACACCGCCACAGACGCGTCCAGTACCGGAGCCAGCGGCGCATAGTCGACATAGACATGATTGGGAGTGTCAAGGACTGCTGCAGTGAGCGCTCCCAAGCCCACCGAGTCGCAATACGGGTTTGTAAGGCCGGAAAATGAGAAAGAAGTGGGAGTTGGTGTGGAACTGCCGACTATAGGAGTGGCGGAAAGGGAAAGCAGCACTAATGGGGCGTAGGAGTTGGGGTAGACTTTTAGCACTGTGGCGCTGGGAGTGCCGATGTTGGCTTGCAGAGAGCTGGGTAGGGACCAGCCGCTTGGGAAGAGCAGCATTAGTTGGGAGGCTGTGGGGCTGTTGCCCGCTGTGGATAGCTGCAGTGTGCCGGCAATTACAGTGCTCAGGGATACTCCCTTTTCGAGCCTAGGAGTGAGTGTCTTGGTAGTAAAAGCCCCTGGTGCAGTCGCGCTTGTAGTGTAAGTTGCAGACCCAGTTTGAGTGGTCACCAGGAAGCCGTACGCGTCTCGATATGAGGCAGTCAATGTGACCGGAGCCGAAATAGAGGCTGCGGGGTTAAGTAGCACTATATCAAGCGTAATGGTCGTTCCCGCGGCTATGGTGTTGAAGCCTGAAAGTGTGAGTAGGGTTGGACTGGAGGGGTCGCTAGGTGTAGTGCCTGCTACTAACGACATAGTCATCGGGATGGAGCTGTTCCTCGGAGCCAAACTAGTCCCATAGGTAAAGGCTATTTTGCCCGAAGTCAGACCTGTACCTAGGCCGGGATCGAACCATTCCACTGTATCAGCAAGGTCAGTGGTAGGGAAAGACAGCTGAATTTGCCCGGTATTGGATATATTCGGTAGCTCCACATCCAGTTTAATCGAAAAGGTCACCGGCGTATATACTGCCGGACTTGTGCTTAAGGGTGCAGCAGAAGGCGTGACAAAAGACGCAGGGGGAATCGCAACTCGCGTGCATCCCGAATTGTCATAGTCCACAGTAGCGGGCGCCTTCAAGTCCACACACCACTCTCTAGGCACAGAAGGCACAGAGCCCAGGGCAGGGAAAGTGAACCCCACTCCAGAACTTGCACTTCTAAGAGTAAAAGTAACGTCCGAGCTGCTTGCAACACTGTCTGTTTTAGTGGTTATTAGCACTGTGGAGGAGGCTAAAGAGCAAGTAGCGATGTTAGTCGAAGCGCCGACTACTTGTTCGCATTCCAAAGATCCATTCAGGGTAAAGCCTGCAGGGAATATGATTGCCACGGTTGAGCCTGCGGGTAAAGTGGCAGTCGGCCGAAGAACCACTTGAATATTACCCTTGCTGTTTGCTTGTGTGCTTCCGGGGAAAGACACTGCGCTAGATGCCTGCGTGAATGAGTCCTTTACAAGCAAAGTAACGGCAGCCTGAGAACTTTGGTCAATAGTAGCAGCTCCATTGGTAGAGGTGATCAGGACTGCGGGAAGGTCCGTAGTCCCTAATTGCAGTGGGACAATGATACTCACCTGGCTATTCGCTGGTAAACTCACAAAGTTACTGAGGATAACGGCAGCACTTCCATCAGTCGCTTGGCAGGGATTGACTCCTAGTGTAGTGGGGGTTAGGCCTTTCAGGGCGAAACAGGCTTCTCCGGGCTTCAAAGAGACATTGGCTCCGTATGTAATAGTGACGGAGCCGCTTGTAGGGACTGGATTGGTCAAAGTCACCTCGAGCAAGGTGAGCAGGTTGTTGTTTCTTGTCCAGCGTCCGGCTGAGGAGTAGGGCTTGAGCGTAGCTTTAACGTCGTTTGCGATGATGGCGGGACTGTTGACGGCTGCTCGGTCAATGACTACCTTGGTGCCAGTTCTTACGCTGTCCACATAGAGCTTCGAAGCTCCAGCGGCCTGCACTGTTCCCGGGTTCAGCACAGGTCCGAAGCTAAACGTCACAACTGCAGCTGCAGCCACACTTTGCGCCAACCCAAAGACATAAATCGCATTTTCAGAGGTATTGGCCGTGCACGAGAACTGCCCAGCGACCGCAAGAGTAACCCCTGTTGGTAGCGCCCCACACACCAAAGGACTTCCCAGTTTGAACTCAGCAGGTAGAATAACTCTGAAAGTGGTGTATTGGTCGATGGCAGTGGCCAAAGTCAGTGCGGCGATGTATGTGGAACTTGCGCCGGACTTGAGCGTGCTGCCCGTTGCGACACTTACAGTAGCGGTTGCACTTGCAAATGCAGGGGCGAAGCCAAAAGTGCCCAGAGCCTCATTCCTATCGATAATCTGCCCGCCCACACTATGCATCGAGTAGATCTGGAAGTACCCTGTGCCTCCTGCAGTGGTAGGCGTGGCTACGTTGGGAACCACTAGCAGGAGCCGGCGGCCCGAGCGAATGTCAGAATCAGCAGTGATTGAAACAGTGCGGGAGTTCTCGATGGAGCAGGGGTGCGCCACACTGCTAATGAGGCATTTCGTTCCTACTGGGAAGGTCTGGGCTGGGAACTGGGGCGGTAGGGTGAGTTTGAGGTAGTCGCCCTTGGGAATTTTCGAGTTGTTTAGCAGATTGAGGGACAGGTTGACTGTCGCTCCCGCATTGCACGCTGTGAACTCGATGGGATCGAGCTTGGCCGGGTCCAGCGTAATGCTGCCGTACCCTGCAACTGCCACAGCCAGCGCCAGGACACCTATCACAGACACCATTTATACACCTTTCTGTCCTCAACCCATTTCAACGTCTGGGAAGGAGTCGATAGCTGGGTTCGGCTGCCTTACTAGAACTGTGTACTTTAAATAAAAACATAAAGCAAAAATAGTCTCTGAATCCGCCAGTTTCGCTTTGTGCCATGCACTCTGCCTTAATTCCCCCTTCTTTCACTCAAGTCAGTCCTTCAGACGCTAATATGGGTGGCTGCGGGTCCTGTCTAACAGACCCAGACAACCAAAGTTTCGCTATCGACCGGCCAATAGGCAAAGCGCCGTCCTCCTCCCCATCTCAATACCCCACTATAGTGCGTGCACTCCGTTCCTATCAAATCCGCAAGCAAGCGAAGTCGCTGCTGCTGGTGTGGACGAATGAGGCGGAGCCGCTGCTAGCGGTGCCTGATATGATGACGAGAGAGGCGGAGGACACTGAGAAGAGACTGCCCGAGTTCGAGTACAACCTAGGACTGCCGACAGGCCAGGCAAGAGGACCTATACGTCTGCCCTCGAAGTCTGTCTACTTCGGAGAGTGGGGGGAGGACGGAACCATCACAGGCCGAGGACGGATGTACCTCCCCGAAGGAGGTCTGTGGGAGGGGTACTGGAACCGAGGGGAGTTGCATGGCTTCGGCAGGATTGTGTACGCTAATGGGGACTACTACGAGGGAGACTTCAATTTCAATAAAAGACACGGAAGAGGAGAGTACCATAACGCTGCACTGCGTAGTATCTTCCAGGGTGAATGGCGAGACGACCAGCCAGACGGCGAAGGCGAAGAAACCCACGAAAACGCATTCTACCAAGGGAACTTTTCCCAAGGCCTCAAGCACGGCCAAGGCAAGTACCACTGGCCAGACGGCAGTGTGTACGCAGGCCACTTCAAAGCCAACATGCTAGACGGCCAGGGCGAGTACCTTTGGTTCGACGGACGGAAGTATGTCGGCATGTGGAGGGAAAATAAGATGCATGGACAGGGAGTGTTCACTTGGCCGGATGGGAGGAGGTATGAAGGGGAGTTTGTGGAGGATAAGAAAGAGGGAGAGGGGAAGTATGTGTGGGCGGGGAAGGTGTATGAGGGAGGCTGGAGGGCGGGGAAAATGCATGGCAAAGCGGTGCTTTGCAACCCGGCTACTGGGAAAAGGTTCCTTGTGATCTTTGAAAATGGGCAGTTAGCGCAGGTATAACGAGTGCTAGTCTTGTGCGTGTCTCCCACTGAGTAGTTATAAGTCTGACATAGGTAATAGATGGACGAAAGAAACCTGTTTTGTGACCAGCTCGGCTGTAGCAGCCCAGCCACTCACTTTGGCCTTTCTCACAACGCCACCAAGACCAAAGTGTGTGAAGGTCATCTCTCTGTCTTCTCTCCAGGACCTGTTTTCGACATAGCCGCTCATTTCTTTGTACACTCAGCAGAGGACGGAGTACTGTACGAGCGGAGAAGAGACCTGATGATGAAAGGCTTCGGGAACATATCAGTGCTAGAAGAGAAGGGAAATAGCGACTTGGAAGCCACTTTGACAGATCTCAATTCCAGCCAAGCAGCTATGATAGCACTGGTAGAGCACTGCTACAAGGAAATGCAGCATAAGGTGAGAAAGCGACATGCAGAGGCCAAGGAAGTGCTGGAAACCAGACGCCAAAGCCTTGCGAAATTAGTGGTAGACAAGCAGTTCAAACTCACCCCAGTGGAAATCGTCCTTTGCGGAGATCTTTTCCCTGGTTCCCTCTTTCGAATGGTGTTCGGCGACTGCAGAGTGCAAGTGGCGAAACTGCTTTTGGAGCATTGCTACTTGTTACCTCAGGAAGGATGTGCGTGTATTGGTACTTCGATGAAGAGCCTCGCTAGTGAGTTGGAAAAGTTCGCTCGAGAGCAGATGGAGGAGAAAGAGGAAGATGTAGCATGGCAGACCTGTGTGTATGCAAGGAATTTGGGCTTGGGAGATTCCATCGGTGCACTCAAATCGAAAGCGGAAAAGCAAAGGTCGATTGTCTTAAAGCAGCTTTTTCGCTTGCTTCCTAATGGAATTGCAGAGCCAGAGATTCGGGAAGTAGCGAGAAAATACGCTGAAATCAGCGAGGCTGCCCGAGAAGTCGGTGACTACGAGAAAGCCGATAAGAAGCTACAAAAAGCCAAACTCCTTATTCAGCAGTGGGAAAGTCCTGAACTGTGCCTTCAGCAAGGCCTGATATTTGCCCACTTCGGCCAATGGATCGAAGCTGACGGCGCGTTCCGACAAGGTTTAAGCATTGAGTCCTCAGCGCTGAATGATGAAACTGAGTATTGGCCTTGCAGAGACCTACTTCCAGAGTGCGAAGTGGGAAGAAACAGTGGGGATGTGTGAGTGGATACTTCAATCTTGGAGTGATCAACCTTGGAGTTTCGAACTACTGAGGACAGTC